>MDTD01064889.1_pt1 | contig 13582 bp, 13 predicted proteins | sample 811221 | NCBI WGS metagenome assembly MDTD01 (sample SAMN05326646, study PRJNA326480) | marine metagenome | isolation source: seawater | place: Pacific Ocean: South West | collected 2011
AATTTTTCTTCAAGTCCCTCTTTAGAAGCACAGGTAGCCTCAATATCAGATGATATAGCTTATAATAGTCACGATCTAGAAGATGGTTTAAAATCAAGTTTATTTAAGCTTAGTGATTTAGAAAATATTCCAATCCTAAGTAAGATTATCTTAAAACATAAAAAAAAAATAAAAAAACATTCAATAGATTTAGTCATAAGACAAATAATAAGAGAAATAATTAATGAAATGGTTAAAGATATAATTATAACTACTCAAAAAAATATAAAAACAAAGAAAATCAAAAATTTAAATGATATTTTTAAATCAAAATATCCACTTGTAACTTTTTCAAATAGAATGAAAAAATTTGATACGAAGATAAAAAGTTTTTTAAGAAAAAAAATGTATTACCATAAGAGTGTAAAATCTAAAACTACCGAGGGAAAACAAATTATAAAGAAATTATTTTTATCAATTAAAAAAAATCCAAATAAATATATAAATGTGAGTAAGTACGATAAAACAAATATTGCTAGATCAATTTGTGATTTTATTGCTGGAATGACTGATAGATATGCAATAAATCTATATAAAAAGATTAAATGAATATATTTGAAAATTATTTATCAAAAATAAATAAGATAATTTCAGCTAACAAAAAAAGTTTAGAAATTACTAGTTTAGAAAATTTAGATAATATAAACTTAGAAGTCCCACCCGATCATCTTAATTATGATCTATCTTCTAATGTTTCATTGGTCCTAGCTAAAACTAATAAACAAAATCCGATTACTTTAGCAGACCACATAAAAGATTTATTATTAAAAAAAATAAGTCATTTTGAAAAAATTGATGTAGCTAAGCCTGGTTTTTTGAATATAAAACTCTCTAAAGAGGCGTATGTTGATAACATAAATGAAATATTAAAAAATAAATATACTTACGGATCAAAAAAATCAGATAAAACATATAACATAGAATTTGTTTCAGCCAATCCAACTGGCCCAATGCATGTAGGTCACTGTAGGGGAGCAGTTTTTGGAGATGTTTTATCAAATTTATTATTGTTTAATGGTAACAAAGTAACTAAGGAATATTATATTAATGATTACGGCAACCAAATTAAGAATTTTGTAGAAACAGTCTACCTTAGAATTAGGGAAATTAAATTTAAAGAAAAGTTTATTTTAAAAGAAAACTTATATCCTGGTGATTATGTTAAAGAAATTGCTAAATCTATTATTAAAAAAAATAAAAATATTAAATTAGAAAATCTCGATGATTGTTTTGAGGAGCTAAAGAATCTTGCCTTACAAGGATCAATGGGATTAATTAAAGATGATCTTAAAAAACTAGGAATAAAGCATGACAATTTTTTTTCTGAAACTGAGCTTGTATCTAAAGATTTAGTCTTCAAAACAGTAAAACAGCTTCAAAATAAAAATTTTGTAGAGAAAGGTTACCTGAGTCCTCCTAAAGGTGAAATTTCAAAAAATTGGAAAAAAGTAAAAAGACTTATATTTAGATCAACAGAGTTTGGAGATGATACAGATCGAGCATTACAAAAAGATGATGGATCATGGACTTACTTTGCAAATGATGTTGCGTATCACTTTGATAAAATAAATAGAAAATATGACAATTTAATAAATATTCTAGGAGCGGATCACACAGGTTATATTAAAAGAATAACTGCAGCAGTTTCAGCTCTTTCTAACAAGAAAGTAAATTTAAAATGTAAGGTTTGTCAATTAGTAAAACTTTATCAAAATGGTGAACCACTTAAGATGTCTAAGAGAGCAGGTGACTTTATATCTGTACAAGATTTATTAAATGAAGTTAATAAAGACTCTATAAGGTTTATGATGTTAAATAGAAGTAATGATGTAGAGCTTGATTTTGATTTTGATAAAGTAAAAGAAAAATCAAAAGATAATCCAGTATTTTATGTTCAATATGCCTATGCTAGGATTAATTCGATTGCAAGGATACTAAAAATAAATTTAAAAGACCAAATTTCAATTAATTCTGATTCATTTGAACCGAATGAATATGAAGAGAAGATATTAAGAAAAATATTTGAGTGGCCAAAGATAATAGAGTCAGCAGCTTATAAACTTGAACCTCACAAAATTCCATTCTATCTGTACGAGTTATCAACCCTATTTCACTCATATTGGAGTAAAGGAAACGAGGATAGTAAGTTTAGATTAATACAGAATGGAAAGATTAACAAAGAAGATTCTTTAGCTTTTATTTATCTTGTAGCAATAGTAATAAAAAACGGAATGAAAATACTTGGAGTTTCACTTCCAGAAAAAATGTAATGTATAAAGCTTTAAATCTATTAGTTTTTTTAATAATTATTGTATTCATTTATAGTATTTTCAAATTTTATACATCTAACAAAAACATTAATAGCAAAAACTTTAATCGATTAAATATTGATCAAATACTTCAAGAGAAAATTACTACTTTACCCGTTTTAAAAAATGATACTGATAATGTTATAATTTTTAACGACTTATTTGAAAATGAAATGAATGAAGTAGAAAAAAAGAGAAATTTTTGGGAATTATTTAAAACCAAATGAAATTAAAATCATTAATTGTTAGTATTAAAGGAGTTAAGTTATCAAAGGCTGAGGCAAATCTTTTTTCCAAAGAAAAACCGTGGGGTGTAATTTTATTTAAAAGAAATTTAAAATCTTCTGATCAAATTAAAAGATTAATTTTAAAAATAAAAAATTTAACAAAAAATAGAAAATTTCCCATATTAATTGACGAAGAGGGATCAAGCGTATCAAGATTAGCTAACATTATGAGACATGATTTTTCAGCAAATTTTTTTGGTAATTTATATGGAAAGAATCAGTCTTTCTGTAAAAAAATTTACTCCCACTATATTTATTCAATTGCCAAAACTCTTAAATACCTTGGGTTTAATATCAATACTATACCTGTTTTAGATATATTAAGGCACAATACTAATAAAGTAATAGGAAAAAGAAGTTTTTCCTTTAATAAAAAAATAGTTAATGAATTAGGAATATTAACAATTAAAAACCTACATAAAAACAGAATAGGAAGTGTAATTAAACATATACCTGGACACGGAGCATCAACTGCAGACAGCCATAAAAGAATGCCAAGAGTTTTTTTATCCTTAAAAAAATTAAATAAATTAGATTTTATTCCTTTTAAGTCGTCAAAAGCAAAATTTGCAATGACAGCTCATATTCTTTACGCAAAAATCGATAAAAATAATGTTGGTACATTTTCAAAAGAAATAATTCAGAATATAATACGAAAAAAGATTGGATTTAAAGGACTACTAATTTCAGACGATATTTCAATGAAAGCTCTCAAACACGATTTAATAACAAATGCGAAAAAATCTCTAAAAGCAGGTTGTAACCTTGTGCTTTACTGCGCAGGCAAAACAAACGACAACTATAAATTGATTAAATCATTACCTTATATTGATAAATTTACTCAAAAAAAAACATCGGAATTTTATAAATTTTTAGGGTAAAATTAATGATGGAATCAAAAATAAGTAATCATATCTCCGTGGATATACCTAATTACCATGGACCTCTAGAAGTTTTGCTCGATCTGGCTAAAACACAAAAAGTAGATTTAGCAAAGATTTCAATTACAAAATTAGCAGATCAATTTCTTGAATTTATTAAACATGAAAATTTAAACTTAGAAACCGCTACAGAATTTTTATTAATGGCTACTTGGTTGGCTTATCTTAAGTCAAAATTGTTATTACCCGAAGATGAAGATGATGATTTCAAAGCACTTCAGGTAGCAGAAAAACTTAAATTGCAACTTAAAAAATTAGAATTGATCCGAATTCTTTCAGATCAGATGTTACAAAAAAAAAGATTGGGTATAGATATTTTTACCAGAGGAATGAAAGGTGGAATAAGATCTATAAACACACCAATTTACAACATATCTCTTTATGAGTTATTAAAAACATATTCAACGATACAAACTCAAAAAACCTTTCAAAATATTAGTATTCCAAAATTACCAGTTTTAACCACTGAAGAAGGAATTAAACAAATTAAAAGCAATCTTGATAAATTAATTAAATGGAAAAATTTTGTAGAATTGATTCCAAAATTTTATTCAGAGAATAAAATGAAAAAAACTGGAATTGCTGGAATTTTCGCTGCAAGTTTGGAATTGACAAAAGAGGGTATTGTTTCAATTTCACAAGAAAAAAGATTTGATAAATTAATGATAAAAAAATCCTAAAATGAAAAAAAAGATTAAAAATAATATAATTGATTTTCCATCATCTCCTTCGAAAATTGAAAGACAAGTGGAAGCGATCTTATTTGCAGCCTCAGAACCCCTTGATATTGAAACCATAGAAAAAAGATTGCAGTCGACAACGAATTTGAAAAAAGTTTTAGAGAACCTTCAATACACTTATAAAAAAAGAGGCATTAATTTAGTTTGTATAAAAAATAAATGGTCTTTCAGAACAGCAGAAGATTTATCAAAATTGATGGCTTTACAAAAATCTACTCAAAAAAAACTATCTAAAGCAACAGTCGAGACATTAGCTATAATCGTTTATCATCAACCTGTGACTAGATCAGAAATAGAGGAAATCAGAGGAGTTTCGTTTGCAACTAATACTTTAGAGATTTTACTTGAATTAGAATGGGTGAGACCTGCGGGAAGAAAAGATGTGCCTGGTAAACCAATTCAATATGCTACTACTGAAAACTTTTTAAACCATTTTAATATTCAAAAATTGTCAGATTTACCAACAATCGACGAGTTAGGCTCAGCTGGACTCATTGATACATCAAGTATTGATAAATCTATTTTTGGTACTGGAAAATTCTTTAAAGAACAGTCGATATCTGAAAAAAAGAACATTTATGAAGATATAGATGAAGCTTTAAAAAAAGCTCCAGAAGAAGAAAAATAAATATATTTATTTAACTATTTTTATTGTATATTAATTTAATTATGGGAATTAGTTTTTGGCAAATAGCTATTGTAGTAGTGCTTGTAGTACTTCTTTTTGGAAGAGGAAAAATTTCAAGCTTGATGGGTGATGTGGCTAAGGGCATTAAAAGTTTTAAAAAGGGCATGTCTGAAGATACATCAGTAAATAATCAAGAGGATAACTCCAAGTCAGACAATTCTGATACTGAAAATAAATAATCAAAATGCCTCAAATTGGATGGTTAGAGATTTTATCTGTTGTAATTATTGCAATATTAGTTTTAGGGCCAAAAGAGTTTCCAATTGCTCTAAAAAAAATAGGTACTTATATAGGAAAATTTAAAAATACAATAAGTAATATTCAAAAAGAAGTCTCCTCAGCTACGCAAGACATTAATTCAGATAACGAAATGACCTCCAAAAGTCAAAAGGGCGATAAAAATACCAATAATAATGGCTGACAATAATTCATTTACAAGCCATTTTGTTGAATTGCGTTCAAGGCTTTTAAATTCTTTAATTTTCATTTTCATCGTATTTATTATTTCATATTTTTTTGCAGATCATATTTATATGTTTTTAGTCGAACCATATGCAGGTGCGGTTAAAGATGATTTAGGTTCAAGAAGATTAATTTTTACTGCTTTACATGAAACCTTTATAACATACATCAAAGTAGCTTTTTTTGTATCGATTTTTTTGGGTAGTCCTGTTCTTTTAATTCAAATTTACAAATTTATAGCTCCAGGTCTCTACAAAAATGAAAAAAAAGCAATCCTTCCATACTTAATTTCTACCCCAATACTTTTTTTATTAGGAGGATTATTAGTTTATTATTTGGTCATGCCTCTAGCAATTAAATTTTTTTTATCATTTGAAACTTTAGGATCTAGTACTAGTTTACCAATACAGCTCGAGGCCAAAGTAAATGAATATCTTTCATTAATTATGAGATTAATATTTGCTTTTGGAATTAGTTTTCAACTGCCAATACTATTAAATTTACTGGCTAGAATCGGAATAGTTAACTCGGAATATCTTAAAAAAAGACGTAGATACGTGATAGTTATTATTTTCGCTTTGGCTGCTATTTTAACACCGCCAGATCCTATTACACAAGTAGGACTAGCAATCCCTTTATTATTGCTTTATGAATTATCTATATTCACAGTGAGATTCACAGAAAAAAAAAATGAAAAAGAAGATTTAGAAGATGCATAATATCAAAGATCTTAGAAAAAATTTAGACAAATATAAAAAAAAATTGAGTGTTAGAAATTTTGATTTTGACATAGATCAATTTAAGAAGTTAGACAATGAAAACAGGAAATTAATTACTGAAAAAGAAAATTTAGAACAGGAAAAAAAAACCTTATCTAAATCAAAAGATAAATCAAACTTTGAAAAATCAAAAAAACTTTCTGAAATAATCTCCAAAGCTGCTGAAAAACAATACTATGCAGAAAATAAACTTAACGAACTCCTTCACGTTATTCCAAATATAGCTTTGGATGATGTACCAATAGGTAAAGATGAAAAATCTAATAAGATAATTAGTCAACACGGAAAAAAAAAAGATTTAAATTTTAGAGTAAAATCTCATATTGAAATAGGTTCAAAAGAAAATGCTATGGATTTTGATACTTCAGTAAAATTATCTGGCTCCAGATTTGTCGTCCTTAAAAATAATATTGCTTTACTTGAAAGGGCACTTATTAATTTTATGCTTGATACCCATACGAAAGAATTTAAATACACAGAAATTTCCCCACCATTAATTGTTAAAGAAAATAATATGTTTGGAACTGGTCAACTACCAAAATTTGAGGAAGATCAATTTGAGATAAAATTAGAAAATTCAGATGATAGAAAATTTTTAATTCCAACATCAGAAGTTGTTTTAACAAATTTAGTAAGAAATTCTATATTAGATAAAAATCAATTACCTTTAAGATTTGTTGCTTCAACACCATGTTTTCGAAAAGAGGCTGGAAGTTATGGAAAAGATACTAAAGGTATGATCAGACAACACCAATTTTACAAAGTAGAATTAGTAAGTGTTGTTGAGCCTAAAAACTGTATGTCAGAATTAGATAGAATGTTGAGTTGTGCAAAATCTATACTAGATAAACTTGAATTACCGTATCAAATAATTCAATTATCGACAGGAGATATGGGATTTAGCGCTGAAATGACATATGATATCGAAGTATGGATACCATCTGAAAATAAATACAGAGAGATTTCTAGTTGTTCCTCTTGTGGTTTGTTTCAAGCTAGAAGGATGAGCGCTAAATATAAAACTGAAAATGGTAATGATTTTGTAGGAACTTTAAATGGTTCAGGACTAGCTGTGGGAAGACTAATCATAGCAATATTGGAGAATTATCAAAACAAGGATGGATCTGTAACTATTCCAAATTCTTTAAAAAAATATATGAATAATTTGGACAAAATTTGATAAAATTTAACTTGTTAATTTAATTCTTTTATTATAATTGTCTGATGATGAGTGGACAGGGAATAGCACAATTTATACCTCTTATTTTAATTTTTGTAATTTTTTATTTCTTTTTAATACGTCCTCAACAAAAGAGAGTAAAAGATCATAAAGCCATGGTTCAATCTTTAAAAAGGGGAGATGAAATTATTACTTCAGGCGGTATTATCGGGATAGTGGATAGAGTGATGGAAGACGATAGGATAGAAGTAGTTATAGGGGAAAACACTAAAGTTCAAATCATCAGATCAACTATAACAAGTTTATTAAAAAAAGAAGAAGTTAAAAAATAATTCTTTTTTGTGTTAAATTTTACTAAAATAAATGTTGTAATCATTTACCTAATATTTTTAATAATATCTACATTTTCAATTTTAAATTTTCAAAAAAGAGATAACATATATTTAGATAAAAAAGTTAATCTTGGTCTAGATTTGCAAGGCGGATCTTATCTATTGTTAGAAATTAATTCAGATTCCCTTGTGAAAGAAAAAATTCAATCTAAGGTTATTCCAATTAAGAAATTACTTAGAGAAAATAATTTGAATTATTCAGATTTTCAGATAAAGGATAATAAATTATTATTTAAAATTGATGATAAAGATAAATTTGAAGTAATTTTTCTTTCCAAAAAAAATAATTTAGTTAATCCTTACATTGAAAATTATAGATCTTTTGAACTCGATTTTACTGAGCTAGAAAATAATTATATTGAAATTCTATTTTCTAAATTTGGTTTACTAACAATTAATAATTCTGCATTAAAACAATCAATAGAAATTGTAAGAAGAAGAATTGATGATGTGGGAACTAAAGAACCTACGATATTACAAAGAGGAGAAAAGCGGATACTTGTAGAATTACCAGGGTTAAAAGACCCTGAAAGAATTAAGAAATTGCTAGGCAAAACTGCAAAATTAAATTTTAGATTAGTTGCAGAAAATAAAGAGTTTGGAGTTGATGAGTTGATTTCTGAGACTGGTGAAAAACTAATGATAAGTAAAAGAATTATTATGAGTGGGGAAAATTTAGTTGATGCTCAACCCAGTATTCAAAATCAAAGAGGTGAACCAACAGTATCCTTTACACTTGACAGACTTGGAGCACAAAAATTTGGCAGAGCTACAACTGATAATGTTGGAAAAAGGTTAGCTATTGTCCTTGATGGAAATATAATAAGTGCACCTAATATTAACGAACCAATTACTTCTGGAAACGGTATGATTTCAGGAAATTTTACTTTTCAAGAGGCTACTGATTTAGCTTTGTTGCTAAGGTCGGGTGCATTGCCCACGCCATTAAATGTTGTTGAAGAAAGAACAGTAGGGCCAGATTTAGGAGAAGACTCTATTAAGTCTGGATTAACATCATTAATAATTGGGTTTATTTTAGTAATAATATTTATGTTTTATAAATATAGAATATTTGGTTTGATTGCTAATCTTGCTTTAATTGCTAATTTATTGATGTTAGTTGGTATTTTAACAATATTGGAAGCTACACTCACCTTACCAGGTATTGCAGGAATAATTTTAACAGTAGGAATGGCTGTTGATGCAAATGTTTTAATTTTTGAGAGGATAAAAGAAGAATTAAAGACTGAGAAGTCTTCCATACTCGCTTTTGATCTTGGTTATTCAAAAGCCAAAATAACAGTTTTGGACGCTAATATTACTACACTTATAGCTGCTATAATATTATTTGCTTTTGGCTCAGGACCAGTAAAGGGTTTTGCCATAACTTTGGGTATTGGAATAATTACAACATTATTTACTGCATATTTTTTAGCAAGACATCTTACGTCTTTGATAGTTTTAAAAAATAATAATAAAGAGATAAAGATATGATAACAAGTAATATCAATTTTGCATCAAATTTTAAAAAAGCAAATCTAATTTCTATAACATTATTTATCTTAAGTATTTTTTTCATGATATTTAAAGGATTAAATTACGGAATAGACTTTAAGGGCGGCACTTTAATAGAATTAAGAGCTGAAAATGATATCAATGAAACATCAATTAGGGACTCTCTTAATACAATGGATCTTGGAGATATTAATGTAAAAAAATTTGGTAAAGATAGAGATTATTTAATAAAAGTTGAACAGATAAATTCTAATGACAATAATTTAATTCCAGAAATAAAAGAAAGATTATCAAAAAATTTGAATACCAAAATAGACTTTAGAAGAGTAGAAAATGTTGGTCCTAAAGTTAGTGCAGAACTTTTAGAGTCTTCAGTCATAGCTATTTCGTTGGCATTAATGGCAATGCTTTTTTATATTTGGATAAGATTTGAATGGCAATTTAGTGTTGGTTCGATAATAGCACTATTTCACGATGTTGTTATAACGATTGGTATTTTTTCACTTTTATCATTAGAAATTAATTTATCAATTATTGCTGCAGTTCTTACAATAGTGGGATATTCTATGAACGATACAGTCGTAATCTATGATCGAGTACGAGAAAATTTGTTGAAATATAACAGAGTTAGTATCAGTGATATTGCCAACTTATCAATTAATGAAACTTTATCTAGAACTATTATAACTTCTGTAACTACTTTACTTGCACTACTCTCCATTTATATACTAGGTGGTGAAATTTTAAGAGGATTCTCTTTTGCTATGATTTTAGGTGTATTAATAGGAACTTACTCATCAATTTTTGTTGCTTCTCCAATATTGAAATTTCTCAAAGTAAGTTCGCAAACCTTAGAAAAAAAAGAGGAGAAAATTGTACCTTAATTAATAAAGATTTTGTGCTGCTACCATTGAGAGCAACATTGGGAATGAGAGTAAAGTGTTTGTCCTAGAAAATAACATAGCCTTTTTCGCTGCTTTAGCTTTTTCATCTGGCTGACAATCTATCATTCCTAAAGCCATTTTTTGATTAGGCCAAATAACAAACCAAACATTATAAGCCATTATTATCCCTAACCACATTCCAATTCCTATAGCCGTAGTTTTCGGATCTCCGCTTCCAATTCCTAAAATCATTGCTTTGTGAACATATCCTTGTAGGTATGAAACTATTAAACCAGTTATAATTGTACCAACAGCTGCCCATCTAAACCAAAATAAAGCTTTAGGCGCAATTACCTTTCCTATTGCAGGTTTTTGATCATCTGGAATATTTGGCATCGAAGGTATTTGTACAAAATTAAAGTACCACAACAAACCTATCCACATAATACCAGCCAACACATGCAAATATCTAAACAACCAACTAAAGAAGTATCTGTCAAAGACAAAACCGTCTCCAAAAAAGTGTAATCCTACTAATAAAAGAATAGCTATACCTAGAGACAGGTGAACGGTTTTGGATAGTGATTGAAGAATATTTGTCATAATTATTTATAACACGAATAAGGATTTTATGCAGTTTTTTTCATTGATCCATTACCTATAATATCCCTGATAAATTTGCCCGTAAAACTCTCTTTGACTGTTGATATTTTTTCAGGCGTGCCTTCAGCTATTATTTTACCACCATTAACACCACCTTCAGGCCCCATATCAATTATATGATCAGCAGTTTTGATTACATCTAAATTATGTTCTATAACCACAACCGTGTTACCTGTGTTAGCAAACGCTTGTAAAATTTCTAATAATTTTTTTATATCATGTGAATGTAATCCAGTGGTTGGTTCATCTAATATGTATAAAGTTCTTCCTGTTGGTCTTTTAGATAATTCTTTTGCTAATTTTATTCTTTGAGCTTCACCTCCAGATAAAGTTGTCGCTTGTTGACCAATTTTCATATACCCAAGGCCAACATGTTTTAATGTAATTAGTTTAGACTTTATATTATTAATATTTTCAAAAAATTCGCATCCTTCATCAACAGTCATATCCAATATGTCAGCTATATTTTTACCTTTAAATCTTATTTCTAGTGTTTCACGATTATATCGAGCTCCTTTGCAAGTATCACAAGGAATAAATACATCCGGAAGAAAATGCATTTCATATGTTAAAACACCATCTCCTTCACATGTTTCACATCTACCGCCTTTAACATTAAAAGAATATCTTCCAACTTTATATCCTCTTGCTTTAGACTCTGGAAGACTTGCAAACCACTCTCTTATAGGTCCAAATGCACCTGTGTAAGTTGCTGGATTAGATCTAGGTGTTCTGCCAATTGGCGATTGATCAATATCAATAATTTTATCAATTAATTCAGTGCCTTTAAAACCTGTAAATGCTTTTGGAACTTTTCTACTCTTATTTTTATTTAAAATTAAATTAAAGGCATTGTAGAGTGTATGTAATATTAAAGTAGACTTTCCACTACCAGACACACCTGTTACACAAGTAAAGGTTCCTACAGGTATTTTTAAATTTACTTTTTTTAAATTATTTCCGCTTGCACCACTTATCTCAATATATCTTCCATTCTTTGCAGAACGTCTTTTTTTAGGAACAGGTATATATTTTTTTCCAGATAAATAATTTCCAGTAATACTTTTATCATTTTCAATTATTCTTTTTACTTCTCCTTCAGCAACTATTTGCCCACCCTTAAGTCCGGCTTCAGGACCGATATCAATTATATGATCTGAACTTTCCATTGTTTCAATATCATGTTCTACAACTATAACGGTATTTCCTAAATCTCTTAATTTCTTCAAAGCAGTAATTAATTTTTTATTATCCCTTTGATGTAAGCCTATTGAAGGTTCATCTAATACATATAAGACACCAGTAAGACCAGAACCAATTTGCGAAGCCAATCTTATTCTTTGAGCTTCTCCGCCAGACAATGTACCTGACTCTCTTGATAGAGTTAAATAATTAAGCCCTACATTTAAAAGAAAGTTTAATCTCTCATTGATTTCTTTTAAGATATGTTGAGCGATTTTATTCTCTCTTTCAGTTAGAATATTTTCTAAATTAGAAAACCATTTTTGAGCTTCATCTATTGATTTATTTGTAACTTCGCTAATATTTAATAAATTAATTTTAACACATAAGGCTTCATCTTTTAATCTCATTCCATTGCATTTTTCACAATTACTTTCACTTTGATATTGTGAAATTTCTTCTCTTTTCCACTCGCTATCTGTTTCTAAATAACGTCTTTCCAAATTATTAATTACTCCCTCAAAAGTTTTTTTTGTAGTGTAAGACTCATAACCATCATCATAAGAAAATTTTATTTCTTCTTCATCTGATCCATATAAAATGATATCTTGTATTTTTTTTGGAATTTTTTTCCATTGTTCGCTTAATGAAATTTTATAATGTTTTGCTATTGACGCTAAAGTTTGCGCATAATATAGGGAGGTAGATTTTGACCATGGTTCTATGACACCGTCCTGTAAACTCTTTTTTGGATCCGTAACCACTAAATTGGGATCGACATTCAAGTTATGTCCAATTCCTTCACACTCTTCACATGCACCATAAGGGGAATTAAAAGAGAATAGTCTTGGTTCAACTTCCTCTATTGTAAAACCGCTTTCCGGACAAGAAAATTTCGATGAAAAAGTAATGCTCTCTTTTTTCCTTAGTTTTTTAGGCAATGTCTCATTTTCATATTCTACTATAAGTAACCCATCGGATAAGTTTATTGCTGTCTCAACACTGTCAGCGAGCCTGTTTCCAAGTTTGGAATTTAGTATAATTCTGTCAACTATAATTGAAATGTCGTGTTTAATTTTCTTATTCAGGTCAGGAAACTCATCTATATTTAAGTATTTTCCATCTACTTTGATTTTTGAAAAACCTCTTTTTTTGTAATTTAATATTTCTTTCTTATATTCACCTTTTCTACCTCTTACTATAGGTGCCAAAATATAAATTGTATTATTTTTCGGAAGCTTTGATATTTTATCTACCATTTCACTAATTGACTGTGAAACAATTGGTTTACCTGTGAATGGAGAATACGGTACTCCAACTCTGGCAAATAAAACTCGCATATAATCATAAATTTCTGTTACGGTAGCTACTGTTGATCTAGGGTTTTTAGAAGTATTTTTTTGCTCAATTGCAATAGCAGGACTTAGTCCTTCAATTAGGTCAACATTTGGTTTCTTCATTTTATCTAAAAATTGACGTGCATAGGCAGATAAACTCTCTACATACCTTCTCTGACCTTCT
>MDTD01200336.1_pt1 | contig 13580 bp, 9 predicted proteins | sample 811221 | NCBI WGS metagenome assembly MDTD01 (sample SAMN05326646, study PRJNA326480) | marine metagenome | isolation source: seawater | place: Pacific Ocean: South West | collected 2011
TAACAAATTTAATTAACACTGTAGAAGTTGAAATTGGTGGTCAAAAAATAGATAAACATTACACAGCTTGGTTAGATATATATAATGAATTATTTGAAACAAATCATGATTATAGAAATATGATGACCTTAGGAACTCCTGGTAATATGAAAACTGTTTATATTCCTTTAAGATTCTGGTTTAATAGAAATGCTGGTTTAGCTTTACCTTTAATTGCATTACAATATCATGAAGTTAAAGTATTAATGAACTTAAAAGTCCCAAATGAGGCTACATTAATTGACGCTAATTTATTAGTAAACTATGTATATTTAGATACTGATGAACGTAGAAGATTTGCTCAAGTAAGCCATGAATATTTAATCGAACAAGTTCAACATACTGGTGTAGAATCTATTCCTGCTACAGGTAATGGAAAAGTTACAATGAACTTTAACCATCCGGTCAAAGCTTTATTCTGGACTACTGAAGGTTCGAATGTCTTAGATAAAGTAAAAGTTCAATTAAATGGACATGATAGATTTTCAGAAAAGGATGCTGATTATTTCCATTTAGTTCAACCTTATGAATGCGGATTAGGACATTCTAAATCATTACAACTTATGCCGGCGACCCCTGTTGAACATCGCATATGGGTTCCTGTAGCAGTTTGTGGAGCGACCACTCCTGTAGGTATGTATTCTTTCTGCTTAAAACCTAGAGAACATCAACCAAGTGGATCTTGCAATTTCTCTAGAATTGATAATGCTAGATTAAATTATACTTCTAAAACAGGTACATCCGACAGGTTACATTTATTTGCTTTAAATTATAATGTATTAAGAATAATGAGTGGTATGGGTGGTTTAACTTATTCTAATTAATAAATAAAAAAAATAAAATATTATGAAAATAAGATATGCTAATATATAATTAATTAATATTTAGAAGAGTTTTTTTTTATATATATATATAATATTATGGGTGGTGGTTTAATGCAATTAGTAGCTATAGGAGCTCAAGATGTATTTTTAACAGGTAATCCTCAAATAACATTTTTTAAAACAGTATATAGAAGATATACAAATTTTTCAAAAGAATGTATAGCTCAAGATTTTACAGGTGCAGGTGATAGAATAAAATGTACTTTAGCGAGAAATGGTGATTTAGTTCAAGAAATTTATTTACAAATGTCATATAAAATAAATAGTACGCCTTTAATTCATACAGGTTTAACTATAAAAACAATAGAAACAATACATTATTTCTGTTTAGATTTCAGTAATAATAATAATATAAACTTTAAAAAAGGTGATATAATATATTTTAATTATAATATATTTATAGGTCCTGGAAAAAAATTAGATAAAGATAAGGGATATTTAGTAAGTGATGAACCAAAAATAGAGGATAAAAAATATAGTTTTAGTTTACAGAAATATGAAAATAATATGTGGGAAGATGTAATAATATCATCAGATAGTGGTATAACTGGTTCTGTAGATGATAATTTAGGAACAATACAAGGGAGTCAAATAAAATTATATAAATATGATAAAACAAAAGATTTCATTGATAGAGATATGACTGATATAATAGATTTTATAGAAGTAGAAATAGGGGGTCAAACAATAGATAAACATTATAGCAAATGGTTAGATATATATAATGAATTATTTGAGGAAAATCATGAATATAGAGTAGCATTAAATGAAGGAAATATAAATTTAGATGTAAATAAAGTAGAAAATATTTATATACCTTTGAGATTTTGGTTTAATAAAAATATAGGATTAGCATTACCATTAATATCATTACAATATCATGATGTAGTAATAAATGTAAATATAAAAAATATAACTGGTGTAAATATAGTAAATACAATATTATTGGTAAATTATATATATTTAGATGTAGATGAAAGAAGAAAATTTAGTGAATTGAAACATGAATATTTAATAGAACAGGTCCAATTTACTGGTGAAGAAATAATATATAAAGATCAAAATCATATAAATTTAAATTATAATCATCCAGTAAAATCATTATTTTGGACAACAACAGGTAAATCATATATAGATAAGGCAAATTTACAATTAAATGGACATGATAGATTTTCAGAATTAAATGCAGATTATTTTCATTTAATTCAACCTTATGAAACTAATATGGGTCATTCATTAAAATTATGTTTAAGTGAAAACAGTAACGAGCATAAAAAAAATGACCGTAAATGGATATTAAAACCAAAAAAATGTAGTATGTTTTCACCAGTAGGAATGTATTCATTTTGTTTAAAACCAAAAGATTATCAACCAAGTGGATCTTGTAATTTTTCAAAAATAGATAATGCTAGATTTAATTATAATGGTATAACAAAAGGTGCAAATAATGATACATTATATATGTTTGCTTTAAATTATAATGTATTAAGAGTATTAAATGGAATGGGTGGTTTAGTTTATTCAAATTAATATAATAATCATAATTATTATATAATTAAAATATATAATGAAATTTATTCGTAGTAAAATAGATTATTTTAAAAATGAAATAATTACATATTATGAAAAAGATGATGGAAAAATAGTAAAAAAAAAAAATAAATTTAATAAATTATTACCATATAATAATTTAAAACACAATGAAGAAGATACAAACATATTACCATATAATTATTATGATTTAAAAACTGAAAAATTTAAAACAACTGAAAATATATATACTGATTTATATGAAACAGAATCTACTTTATATAATGATGTTTATAATAAAGAATTTAATTATGAAATGAATTTTTAAATACAAAAAAAATAATAATTTAATAGTTTTTTTTTAAGTTTTATATTAATTTAAGAAACTACAGTAGTATCTTCTTTAGGGAAATGATCTTTTAAATATTTTTGCATACTAAAATATGTAAGAGAAGTATCGTCTTCACTTACCTTTAATAAAGTTCTTAAAGTTTTATCGGGGCTAATTTTCTTTTTATTCTCAGGATTTTGTAAATTATGTTTTTTAATATAATTATTTACTTCCCTAGTTACATCAGTTCTAGCCATTTTAGATCCTAATGGTTTATTTAAAAATTTACATAATTCATCAGTTATTACAGATGGTTTAGCAAATCCACTTGGTGTTCTGTTAGGATTATGTTTTCTTTTATTTTTAAAACTCTTTTTTTGGTATAATTTAATGACTTTTTTTAGATCATTTTTACATACACGACTTTCTTTTTCTAATGCTTCATATTTATGTAATAAAGAAGTTAAAATATCAACAATAGGATCTTTTTTATCTTCAGATTTAGAATCTTCTACTAAACTAGATTCTTCAGTGGTGGTAGTATCTTGAACAGAAGATTCTTCTACAACTGGGGTTTCTTCTACAACTGGAGTTTCTTCTACAACAGTAGATTTTACTGCAGCTTTTTTACCAGTTTTTTTTTTATCAACTGATTTAGTCACTTTTTTTTTCGCTTTGCCGCTAGAATTCATTATATATAAATATATGTATGCATTTCTTTAAATAATTATTTATATTATATAAATAAATAATTATTTAAATCATATAATTAAAAAAAAATAAAAAAAAATATTATATATTAGATAAATATATGGGATATAATAAAAAATTCTCTAAAAAAACTAAAGGTGGAACACGACTCCTGAACCCAACTGAAGTAGCGCCTGTTGAAGTTCACAGAGTCGCTGTTTCTAGAAGCACTATAGTACCAGAGTCTCCTTTAAGATTTATATATAAACCAAGTTTTTGGCTTCAATTAGTATTGTTATTAATAATAGTACATATGTGTCAAACATTTAGATTTTTTAATTATAGAAATGTATATTACTTATATGCTATAGTACTTATTTTTGTTATAAATATAATAAATACGGATGAAGTATCTGACAATGTTGATTCTGGAGGAACACAAACAGATGCAGAAAAGAAGGCAAATACAGTAAAAGGATTTAAAAAAGCACGTGATCAAAACTATAAAAATGAACCATATAAAATAAATTATACTAATCCATTTATAACTAATTTAGATAATATAAATTTTAATTTTAGAGCTCAATATAATTTAGGAGATTTTAAAACGTATTTATTTAATAAAATAGATGAATTATTAATATCTAAATATATATCATTTTATAAGGTATTATCATTTAATAGAAATAATTTAGGTAATCCATTAATAATAAAACAACAATTCGATATTAATGATAATTATACGAATATATTTTTAGGATTAGCAAATAATAATACACCAAGTTCAGGTTCTAATCCTAAAATTGATATTGAAAAAACAAGTAATATAAAAAACAATGCAATTCAGAATAATGACATTTATTTAAATACTAAAGCTCTTATTTTAATGCGTGGTAATGTATTACAAATACCAGCATTAGGAGTGGATCCTATTAAATTTAAACCAATACCTACAAGTACAACTGCTATTGATAATAAAGAATTATATATACAAATATATGAAAAAAATGATTTAAATAAATACGAACGTAAAGATAATTTGACTGTGATAAAGGATAATTTAGAAAGTACAGACCGTTGTACATTAATTGATACTAACTTAGATGCTAGAGTACAATATGTTGCACATATATCATATATGAATACTAATAGAAATCCTAGTGGACAAACTATTGAAGAAACTTTAGCTGATTTGAAAAATATTGAAAGAGACGCACACACTAAAACATCAATAGAATATAGAACTGCAATATATACTTTGTATAATGATCTTACTTATTCTCCACAAGAAAGTCGAGATGCATTACCAGGAAAACCAGGAGATCCAGATACAGATAGTGCAGATACATCGGCATTAGTATTACGTAATGTAAATCATTTAGATCAATTATATAATATAATTAAAACTCCAGATTTAACAGATAATGATAAAGTAGCACTATATGCTAAAATAAGAAGGTCTGAATGTGAGTTTTACAAAACAAAAAAAACAGATCGTAATGGTGAAATATATCCATATTTTCCTCTTATAGAAAATAATAAATATTATCCAATAGACCATGCAATGTTTATAGGGGGTGTTCGTCGTTATATAGCAGATGCATATCCGTATTTATTAATTCCAGTTATTTTAATAGATAAACCAAATATAAATATTAATAAACCATTATTTTATGATAATACAAAAGACGTCCAAAAAAATAGACAACAAAGAAATTGGTTAATTAAAGAATATACTAAAATAATAGAAACTCAATTTAAAGGACATATATTTAATATAAATAGTTTTTATAGAAAATATAAATTCACAAGAAAAGATTTAATATATAATGGATTATCAGATACGATTGATTATTCTAGTAATGGTACCAAATATACAACTTTAAATGATAGGCTTTTTACAAAATTAACGGATACTAGAATAGGTGCTGGAGGTGTTCCATTAGCATCTACAGGCTCTATTTTTTATACTAGAAATAGAAATAACCAAAATGATATAGCTTATAATACATATAATGATTTAAATAAATCAAAAAATATGAAAAATCAATGGGGATTTAATATTACTATAGAAAATATTACATCTGCAGTTGATAGCGAAAATGAAGAATTATATAGAGATACTATGCCTTATTTAATAATACAATATGGAAGAATAGAAGAAGTAACAGATGGCAAAAAAACTAGTTTAAAATTAGATGATGCTAAAAGTTGCTTTACAATAATAAATTTATCTATTACAAATGAAAAGACATTATTTTATGATAGAAATAAAGACTCGCCATTTTTATATAATAAAATAAGTGATGAGGTATTTAATAAAACTAATGAAATAACAATAGATAAAGAAGAATATACTACAAAATTAAATAAAATTAAAGAAGAACTACTGTTATCAAATAACCCAGATGAGTATATATTAAAAGATATAGAAACTAAATTAAAACAATATAATTCTGCATATAGTAGTAATAAAATATTTATAAGTGAAAATTTTGTGAATACTGAATTTTTGTATGATTATAAAATTAAAATGAATATGATAGTTGCAAAAATATTAGATCATTATTTCCGTGCTAATTTAATGTCTATACAAGAATGGAGTTTTAATTTCAGTAAAACATCTCTTATAAATTTCGACAGTTTATTGAGATATGGAAATAAACAAAAATTAATTTTAAAAAATATTCCTATAACTAATTATAATATAAATAAACATTTCAAAGATATTTATGAACTTCGTATACATTATAGACACTTTTTATTAAATATATATAAAGATTTATGGTTCCTAAAAGAAACAACTTCAAAACCAGAAGATTATTATTCTGAATATTTTATAGAAAGTAATAATAAATATTACTATTTTGATTCAGAAAAAGCAAGAACGTATGATATAACCTTTCATAAAAATATAGAAAAAATAATAAATAATACCCCAATTATTTCAACTGAAAAACATCTAGGTAATATAAAACATTTTGTAAAACATCTTGGCATACAAGAAAATTTAGTAATAGAATATGATGAAAAGTCCACAGAATTTTCTAAAAGCAATATTAAAAATATTAAAACAGGAAGTAATATAAGTTATAGACCAACATATAAATCAAGTGGTAATTTATCAAAAGGTGATTTATTTTTAATACATAGCTCAACAAAAAAATTAAATAGAGTAGAAGGTTTATCTTCAAATACACGTAAAAAACTAATCAAAAATTTTAATAAAGATAAAGTAGACAAATATATAAAACAAATAGAAAATAATGTATTAATTAATATTAATGAAAATATAGAAATTAAAAAGGGGAAATATCCATATAAAAAGCAAGATGGTACTGATATTGATATAAATATAAAAAAAATTACTATGCCCGAATTATATAACAGAAATTTTATATATATATCGGAAGATAGTATTAAAAGACATTCGGATTCTTATAATTATCCAAATTTTATAAAAATAGGTAAAAGTGTAGAAACAATAAATATTGGTAAAACAGAAGAAGGATATCCGTTACCAAATATTAGATTAATTGAAAATGAATGTAATGAAGTTATTAATAATAATATTAATAATGAGACTAATATTTTCCCTGTTATAAATGCATATTCTTTAGATATGCATTTAGATGATGCAGTACAAAGAACTATAGGTGAGACTTTTAATAAACTGAAGCTTATAATGTTAGAACTTCCTCAAGATATAGATTGGGGTGAAAAAAGTAATGGTAATGAAAATGAAATTATATTCAATAATTTAACTGATAAAATAAAAGATAAATATTATAAAATATTTGATTACTCACACGAATTTGTACATAGTAGTTTATTACATGAAAATTTAGTAATAAATAAAATAATATTTGATGAAACAACACCTACACGATTTAAAATACAAATTAATAATGATTCAAGAATTACAACAGATCCACTTTTAACTACATTATTTAAAAATATACAAAATTCTAATATATATGAAAAATATGTAAGTTTTCATAATGTGACTTATGTAGGTAATGATATAGAATATTCAACTGAAATAAATTATTTATTAAGTAAAAATACAAACAGTTTAATTAAACAAAATAGTATGTATAAAATAATTAATATGTGCAAAAATGTAAACATAGGAGCTGATTTAAATAATTATACTATAGAGTTTGAAACATATTATAATGTTTATGATCCGAAGAGCGTCACGTTTACAAACGGATTATTTGAAATAACAGATATTCAACAACACTATACATTAGCAATAAGAAAATATACGAATAAAGATAAAAAAAAAACAATAATACATAGAGATGTAAACAATTATAATATAAATGAGAATATATGTCAATATATGGAAAATATAAATAAATGTTTTGATGATTATAAATTAGAATCAACAAAAAATGAAAATAATATAAATAAAAATATTTGGGATGTAAAAAGTTTTTATTATGGAAAAAATCTAATAGATTTTAAAATAAGTGATATAGTAAATGCTAATTCAGATTCAAAAAAAAATACATATATGACTAGATTAATAGATAATATTATATTTAATGAAGTATGTAAAATACATTATAATATACCTAAAAAAATAGGAATTACTGTAAATTCAGATACATCTATAGATACATATCTTTATGGTGGAGAATTATATATACCTTATTATAAAAGAAATCAACCAGTAAGTACTATTAATATTAATACTGATACAAATATTTGTATAGATTATGGTTCTATTGTAAATGCAAATGTAGTAACTGTTAATCCGTTAGCTATTTATAATATTTCTATAGCAACATATAAACAATATTATTATTATTATAAAAATATATTTATTAACATATTGGGATTATATGATGATATAAATGCAGAATGTAATAATTTTATTAAATTAGGAAAAAGTGTATTAAATCAAGAAAAATCATTAAATCAATCAACAAAATTAACATCATTAAAAAAATATATAAAAATACCTTTAAATTTAAATAAATATTTAACTTTTAGTGATAATTATATGTTATTTATAAGAAAAACAAAAAAAATATTAGAAGATAATAATACAAGTTTAACAAAATATATGTTAGGATTACCAGTAATAGTTAATAATAAATATTTTGATAGCACATATTTATCAAAATTTAGTAGTAATACAGAAAATACTAAAAAATGTAAAAGATTTTTACAAAAATTTATAAAACAATTTAAAATAGGAATGTCGGGATTTACACCAGATATAGCAGAAGAAATATGTAGTAGAATTTATACAGTTTATAATAGAGAATGTGATACAAACGACAAAACAAAATCATATTATACACAACAACCTGGTGAAAAATTTGATATTGAGAAATATAATAAAAATAAAAATCGCGATAAATGTTTTAATACAATATTTAATGATGTAGAATATACAGAGTCAAAAAACTTAATAGAAAAAGGAAAGTGGTTATTTAGAGAAAACTGTGAAGATCAAAAAAAAGCATATTTTGGAACTACAACTCCAAGTGATGAGCTATTAGCTGCGGCTCCAGACTATGAAGCTGGAAATTGTATTAGCGATGATGCGATTGCATCCGGAAACAATATTAGTGATGAAGTAAAAAATTTTTTGGAAAAGGTTAATTTATCACAACATAGAATAGCAACTATTGATGATATAGAAGATGGTATTAAAAATGGAATGAGTGTAGAAGGTTATGGATTAATACAAGATCAAAATCTATCTGATGTAAGTAATTTAGTAAAACCAAATATAACAGAACAAAAAGTTAATGATAAAAAAATAAAAAAATATAATTTAGACTATATTAATAAATCAGATATAGATAAATATAATAATAAAGGGCTATTTTGTTTTGGTAGAAAACCAGATAATAGTAAATTATCTAAAGAAGGAGATGCAGCAGTATTTTATTTTAATCAAAAAAAAATAAAACAAAATATTAAAGATATCAAAAAATATGAAAATATTGAATATTTTAATGTTCCAGAAGAAAATTATAGTGCATGGAATTAATTAATATAATCATCATCTTGATAATCATCATTATATTCATTTATATCCATTTCTTGTTCTTTAATTCTATTCTTAATCATATTATCTAAAATCACAGAACTATTTTCATAATCAATATTATTATATATTAGATTAACAAACCTTCCGATATCACCTTTATTATAAAAATTATTATAATGACTATTGCTATATTCATTAATTTCATCATATAAATCATATATCATATCATTATATTCAATATTAAATAAATCATATAAATCAATATTTTCAATATCATTATTCATAGTATCATCCTCAGTCATATTTATTAAGGTTTTTTTTTATTATATATATATTTATATATAAAGTTAATTTTCTATATAGTTTATATATTTTATGAATAATGATTTAATAAAAATAAATAATATATATGAAATAGGAAATTATACGGGGAGAGAGGTAATTCATACAAATATTAATGAATATATTAATGAATTATATGAAACTAATTTTGATAATAATTCTGGTGTTTTTTTTATAGGTATATTAGAAAAAAATAATTATAATATAAATGGTAATGGTATAATAATAAAAGATAATATTTTAATAAAAGGTGATATAGAGAATAATAATTTTGATAATTGTAAATTAGATTTTGTATATAATGATTCTATTAATATAGTATTTGAAGGTTCTATAATTGATAATGATTTATATAAGGGTACATTAAAATATAATAATATTATATTATCTGGTGAATTTTTAAAAGGTTTACCAAATAATAATTGTTCTTATAATTCATCAAATGAAATGTATAATGGTGCTTGGAATAATGGTATAAAAAATGGATATGGAACGTATGAAAATAAAACTTATAAATATAATGGTGAATGGAAAGATGATTTGTTTGATGGAGTAGGTACATTATATATAAATAATAATAATAATAATACTATTTATAATGGTAGTTTTATAGAAGGTAAAAAACACGGAAATGGAACTCTAAATATTAATAGTGAAACATTTTATGTAGAATATAATGAAGGTATTTTAAAAAAAAAACTTACATTACAAGAAAAGGAAAATCAGGATTTAAAAGATATAAATAATAAATTAAATAATAAATTAGATGAAACAAAGATATTAGTTCAAAATCAAGAGGATGCAATAATATCATATAATTCAAAATTATCAGAATTACAAAAAGAATTACGAAAAATGCAAGAATCAGTTTTATGTAAAATTTGTTTTAAAAATAATTCTTGTATTGTATTAAATCCATGTTCTCATATGTGTACTTGTTCAACATGTATTAAACAAATTACTAATAAAAAATGTCCTATATGCAGAGCTGTATTTAGGTCATATAGTAATGTATTTATATCTTAAATACATTTAAATATAATATATAATATATAATATATATTAATATGAACAGTGATTATATACCAATTATTTATTATGTATTTACAGTTTCTTCTTTTATTATTTATTATTATAATAAATATAATAATAAATATAATAGTTATCAGGCTATAGATAATGATGATTTTGATTCACAATTAGATAATTTAGAAGCAAATATTATTAATTCTAGTAAAAAAAATATTATGAATGATATAGAGCTAAATATACCACTAACACAATTAAGTTCTTCTAATAAAATTAATATTAATATTAATAATGATAATATTGATAATGATAATATTGATAATAATAATATTGATAATGATAATATTAATAATGATAATAATGATAATAATAATATTAATATTGATAATAATAATGATAAAATAGATGAAAATTTAGATATAAATAAATATTATAATTTTGATTTTATTAAAAAAAAAACAACTACATTTTTTGCATAAACTATAAATTAAAATGAATATTTATGATTATTTTATGTCATCTTGATAAATGATAAATTAGGATTTGTTTTTTCGATATATTGACATAAGATTAATTTTTTTAATAAATCTGGATTAGATTCACATAATAAATTACTTCTATCAATACCTTTAATATTAATGCATTTTAAACCTTTATCATTATTAGAAATTTTAAAAGTAACATATTCTCCTTGTATTAGACACTTATATCTTATATTACTATCAATATCATTTCTATGAGCAAAAATATCAATATTGTTATTTAAACTATTTTCACTATCTAATACGGTTATAAATCCATATCTTAAATCCATATTAAACCATTTTACTATTCCAGTATATATTTTATCAGATGAATAAGAAATATTCGAATATACTTTAGGAGAAGACATAAAGAATAATATATTAAATAATAAATTATTTTTTAAATAGTTTAAACTTTTATATATTAATATATTAATATAATATGAATAATATAAATAATGTAAAAAAAAAATATAACAAAAAGGGAAAATACAAAGAAAAAAACATCAAAGGTGGTTCATTTTGTGAATCTGCTGGAGCTAATTGTAAGAATATAGAAACTAGAATAGATCCTAGTGCTGTTTTGGATAAAATTTTAAAAGCAATATTTTTTCCTATAAATTTTTTAATAAAAGGGGTATTTTATACTATAAAATTTATTATAGAATATTGGAATGATTTAATAATTAGATTATCTTATGTATTTCAAGATTTAATTTTTAATTTATTTTATTCAATAAATGGTTATATTGATGTATTTAATATGGTTATAGGAGAATTAAAAGCATGGATGACTATATCATTAGCATTATTAACAAATAATCCAATATCATTATTATCAATATGGATAACACCATTTGTACAGGAATTTTTAGATTTTTTAATGGATACAGCATCACTTCAAATGATAACAAATATTTTTCTGATTGATTTTTCTTCAGTAGAAGCATTAAAAAAATCATTAAATGTATTTAAACCTTTATCAGATTTTTTGAAAGCAACATATTATTTTTTAATTGGAAAAACTGTAAAAGGACAATGTGATGTAAGTTTGTATGGTGACGAACAAGAAAAAAATAAACATTGTCATGAATTATATGTTCCAAAATGTAGATTAAATATAAGAACAGTATATAATATTGTATTTTATGTACTTATTGTATTATATTTTGCAGGATGGTTAAGTTTCTTTAAAATTTTTTATAAAAATGAATCAAATGTTAATATCATAAAATTTTTAAAAGAAAGATATGGTTCAAATAATGAATAAATAAAAATAAATGAAAATAAATAAATGAAAATAAATAAATTAAAAATTAAGATATATATTATTGTTTTTTTTTTATAATTAATTATTAAGGATAATATGATTTCAAAGATTATGTCTAATATATTTTTATTAATAATTTCTATATTGAAACTTTTAAGTAGTATGTATATGCCTTTACTAATACTAACATTTATAATTTTATCTACTATATTTTATTTATCAAAAAGAGCTCTTGTTTTACCTTGTAATAAATGTGATAATGGTTCTTGGTGGTATAAATGTAAAAAAAATACAGGTTTTGGTTCAGAAACGTGCACTAATACATCATATATTGTTGATAAAACACAAGATATGACTAATTTTATATTAGATATACCTAATAAAGCATCAAGAATTAACCAAGCGTTTTTACAGCATACATATAATGTTCTAATTAGATGGATATATTTTATGAAAAATATAATTACAATTGTTTTAAAATTAAATCCTATATATTTCATCTATAAATTATTTGTAGAACCATTTATGAAAATTATTGTTTATATTTTTGTAAAAATAATTGAAGCTGTTGAAAATTTATCTTTTGGATTTACTATTCCAGTAATTGATATAGATATTAATATAGGTAAATTAATTTCAAAAGCATTTAAAGCTTTAATGAAATTAGGAGAACTTTTATTTAATACATTAGTAAATGTATTTGCTAGTTTTGCTAGATTTATATTTGATTCAGTAATACAACCAATTATTTATGCAATATCAGATATTTTAAAAAGTGTTATGAATATAATTACTGATATTTTACAAGATATATTAAATGAAACAAAAGTATTTTTGAATCAATTAGATTTTGTATCAGGTTCATTAAAATCTATTAGTTTTAGTGAATATTGTCAATTAGTTTTAACTAATATAATAAAATGGA
>MDTD01080704.1_pt1 | contig 13577 bp, 12 predicted proteins | sample 811221 | NCBI WGS metagenome assembly MDTD01 (sample SAMN05326646, study PRJNA326480) | marine metagenome | isolation source: seawater | place: Pacific Ocean: South West | collected 2011
ATAATTGCATCAAATGAGTTAGGATCTAACACGATTGGTAACCAATCTGTAAGCTTTTCTACTTCAGGTCTTTCTGAGGGTGTTTACTTAATTAAAGTAACTTCGGGTAATACATTAACCACTGAAGTGGTAAGAATAGTTAAATAATTATTAATTAATTAATTAAAAAAACCCCAGCTTAAGCTGGGGTTTTTATTTTATGAATCTTAAAATTAATTTGATAACCTGTTATTTCTCTGTAGTTTCATTTTTAGGTGTTCTAATCAATTTTAATTTACTGAATCTAAAATTGGCTAATCTAGTTCTCCATTACGCATTTTCAACAACAATACCTTTTTTTATTTTACAGATATATTCGCTAACAAGATTTAGTGAAAAATTAAAAAATAAAAATTTAAAGCTTTTCAAAAAAGCCTGTATTCGTCCAAACGGGTCAATAGGTAATTCAATTAATGTTGCCTCTCTTTTTAGTGAAGCAATACTTTTTTCTGAAATCAAAGACGAAGTATTACTTGCAAAATTTCGATTCACGAAAAGAGTGGTTATTCTTTCTATGCTATCTTTTATTGTTTTAATATTTCTAATTTTTATTTAGAATTCCAAGTAGCATAATTCCTTATATTTGATGTGTAAAAACGTATTACTTGGAAGAGAATTATTTAATTAAAGAAATTGATCCTTTATTGCTATTTGGAGCTAATAATCAAAGGATAAAACAAATCATTAAACTATTTCCGAAACTTAAAATTGTAGTAAGGGGAAATAATTTAAAAATTAACGGCAACAAAGACGAAGTTCTTATTTTCACCAGAAAGCTGAATCTTTTTGTGACTCACATTTTAAAATATGGAGCACTTACAGAAAATCAATTAGAACGCCTGATGGAAGATGACGCGGAAGATTTAGTTAAAGACACATCAGGTGGAAATACTATTCTGCATGGCGTTGGTGGAACAGCAATTAAGGCTCAAACTGCAAATCAGAGAAAAATGGTTTCTGCTATGAATAATAATGATCTTCTCTTCGCCATTGGACCTGCAGGAACAGGTAAAACATACACAGCTGTTGCAATGGCTGTTCAAGCCCTTAAAAGTAAACAAGTAAAGAGAATAATATTAACTAGGCCGGCAGTTGAAGCTGGCGAGAATCTTGGATTTTTACCCGGAGACTTAAAAGAAAAATTAGATCCATACATGCAGCCTTTATATGATGCATTAAGGGATATGATTCCTTCTGAAAAATTAAAAGAATTTTTAGAAAATGGAACTATTGAGGTAGCGCCTTTGGCTTTTATGAGAGGAAGAACCCTTGATAAAGCCTATTGTATTATGGATGAGGCACAAAATGCAACTGAAGGTCAATTTAGAATGTTTTTAACAAGAATGGGGAAGTCCGCTAAATTCATTGTCACGGGCGATGTTACTCAAATTGATTTACCTAAGAGACAGGTTTCTGGTTTAACAAGCTCAGTTAATATCTTAAAAAACATTGAAGGAGTTTGTTTTGTTAAGTTGGATGGTAAAGACATCATTAGACATAAACTAGTAAAAAAAATAATAGAAGCATACGATAAGGTACAATAATGAAGAAACTATTTTTCCTGACAATCATTTTATTTTCATATGGCTTAAAAAGTCAACAAAAGATTAAGGATTATGAATGGTTTAGTTTAGGCGGTGGTTTCTTATATTCTGTTGAGGACCAGTACACCGGTTTGAACGGAAAAATTAATTTTATGATGGGAAGCCATGCAAAATTTGTTTTACAAGCCTCATTATTCCCAGAACAATTTCAAGATCCAGAACAAAGTTATAATGAGGCAAGAGCAAAATTTAATGTAGAATTCATACCAATAAAATTTAAAAAATTGTACCTGTCTGTTCAAACTGGGTTTGATTATGGATATTGGCAAAGAAAATTTGTTTTACCTGGATCTACGCTAAAATTTAAATGGAAGAAAGACGATAGTATGATGTTTGGGGCTATTATGAACTATGATTTTAATAGGTATCGATTGTATATTGATTACATGTACATGCCTGAGTTTTTTAGTAATCATATTGGAATTGGAATAGCAATGTTGTTTTTTGAGGATGATGTTTACAGAAGAAAATATATGCAAGGAAGGCATATAAATTCAAAAAAACGGAGGGGATCAAATAAAAAGAAAAGCCGTCGAAAAAAAATTCTTACTCTGGAAAAACTTAAAACTAAAAATGTCTGATAAAAAATCAACAGAGCTTATCTATATAAACTCAATGTAATTTACCCTTTTAACTTTGCAAGATGGATCATGGGTTTTATATGAATATATGTATTGAATTAGCTAAAAAAGGCAAGGGGAATGTTGCTCCAAATCCAATGGTTGGTTGTGTAATTGTATATGAGGATAATATTATTGGACAGGGTTATCATGAAGAATTTGGCTCCGCTCATGCAGAGGTTAATGCTATTAGCTCAGTAAAAAACATATCGCTTCTTAAGAAAAGTAGGATGTACGTTAATTTAGAACCATGTTCTCATCATGGAAAGACACCACCGTGTTCCGATTTAATCATAAGAAAAGAAATTCCTCATGTAATCATTGGTACAATTGACAACCACAGTAAAGTAGCTGGAAAAGGAATAGAAAAACTAAAAAAACATGGAATTCAAGTTGAGGTAGGTATCGAAAAAGAAAAATGTGCAGAACTTAACAAACGTTTTTTTAAATTTCACACTGAGGGGTTGCCTTTTGTTATACTAAAATGGGCTGAATCACATGATGGTTTTATTGCGCGCACTGATCTGGCTCTTAAAAATGGTGAGAGCAACAGAATTACTGGTCAAGAGAGTAATAATTATGTTCATCAACAAAGAGCTCACGAACAAGCTATCCTAGTGGGTGCAAATACTCTAAGAATTGACAACCCATTACTGACAACGAGGTACAACAATGGGAAATCACCAATTAGAGTAATTGTAAGCGCTAGACCTATAGAAAGTCACGGGTTTAATGTAATGGTAAACGATGGGATACCTACGCTATTATTCAATAAGAAAAAAAGTTTCAGAAAAGATAATAAAGAATGGATTCAATTTGACGGGAGATTAAAATCAGTTTTAAAGATCCTAGCTAAAAAAGAAATTCAATCGGTTATTGTGGAAGGTGGAAGAAATATTCTTGATCAATTTATAAAAGAAAATTTATAGGATGAAGCTTATTCTTTTATCGGAAATATCAAGTTTAGTGAAGGTAAAAAGGCACCTAAGATGAAAAGTAAACCCTCATTCGTAAAGAAAATCGGAAATGACAGGCTTTTAGTATATTACAATCAATGAATTCAAGCTTAATTATTTCAATAGTAGCAACATCTGTTCTTTTTAATATTTTCAAATTTTTTGAAAAATATAAAATAGTATCATTCAACGCTATTGTAATTAATTATATGGTAGCATCTGGATTAGCATTTGTAATACCCGAAAAGATAAAATCCGTTAGTTATGTTATGCATCAGGGATGGTTTCCAATTAGTATATTACTTGGATTACTATTTGTTGTACTTTTCCAGTTGATGGCGTATTCGAGTCAAAAAATTGATGTATCTACTACAACCATTGCTAATAAGGTAACTTTTGTGTTTCCAACCATAATTGGTATTTTAATCTTCAAAGAAGACTGGAGTTATTTAAAAATAACTGGCTTTTTAGTGGCTATTTCCTCAATCATTTTATCTGCTGAAAATAAGAGACAATTTCCAAAATCAAAAACTTACTTAATTCTTTTAATTCTTTTTTTTGGAGGAGGTATTTTAGAATCATTGCTAAGCTATTGCCAAAAATTTTTAATTCACTCTTTTGATACGAGTCTATTTTTTGGATATTTATTTTTATTCGCTTTTTTGTTTGGACTACTCATTTTGTTCTGGAGATTTAGTAAAGGAGAAAAAAGACCTTCAAAAAAGGATATCATTGGTGGTGTAATTTTAGGTGTTCCAAACTACTTTTCAATGTTTTTCTTACTAGAGAGCTTAAAGAAAACACCATCCTCTACTGTTTTTCCAATAGCGAATATGGGAGTTATACTCTGCTCAACCTTTATTTCCATTTTATTATTTAGAGAGAGAGTTTCACGAAAAAAAAGTTTGGCTTTAATATTTGCTATACTTGCAATTTTATTGATTTCCTCTAATGATTTATTTTGACGAAAATAACTTCATATTGAATTTCAATACCAAACAAAAAAACATGGTTTTTAACCAAAAATTTAAAACTCTATTTTTGCAATATGAAAACAATTACCTTTCTATTTGTTTTTTTATTTTCTCTGTTATCTCATGCTCAAGAATATAAACTAATTCACTCTACTAAAAGTCTGGTAGGAACTCATACTCTTTATCACCCTACTTTTAAGGGACTTCCTATTTTTAATCAATTTTTGAAACAAAATGTTTTTAATAATGAGATACAAAATTATTACACTGATATTGAATTAATCCCATCAAATAGAGATTTGCTAACTTCAGATACAATATTAAAATCGGAACCTGGTTTTCTTAACAAAAATGGAGAAATAATACCAGTATCTGCTAAAACTGTAATCGATAAACAAGGAAAAAGCTACACTTTATATATAAATAATGAATTCAAGACTTTACACCATTTAAACCACAATCTAAATTTAAAAGACACTACTATTGTAGCTACAGTGTTCTATCCAGACCCTTTAACCAGTAGTGGTGAAGCTTATGGCGAAAACTTTTTTGATAACAATGACAAAACCAATAATCACCTTAATAATGAACTCAGAGAAGTGAAATTATTGGCTTCGTACAAGGGAGGGAATTTCTTATTGGAGAATAAGCATTTAAAAATTGTTAACCAAAGTGCTCCTGATATTGAACCCAAAGCAAAATCAGATTCAATATTCAAATTTAATCGTTCAGAAATAGGATTTGAGGAAGTAAACGCATTGTATCATATCTCAAGATTTGCAGATTACATAAAAGATTCTATTGGTTTTTATGATATTATGAACTACCAAATTGCTGTCGATGTTTATGCACTAAATGGAAATGACAATTCAGAATTCATAAGTTCTACTAATCCTCCACGCTTAAACTTTGGGCAAGGTGGTGTTGATGATGCAGAGGACGCAGATATATTAATTCATGAATATGCTCATGCTATCTCGCACTCTGCATCACCGGGCTCATTAATGGGCTATGAAAGATTAGCAATGGAAGAGGGGTTTTCTGACTACTGGGCAGCGGTATACTCTAGAATGCTAAATGAATACGATTATAAAAAACTATTTAACTGGGATGGACACAATGAATTCTGGGAAGGTCGCTCGATTGATCATCATAGAAAATATAGCGATGGAATAGATGGAAATAAATACAGAGATGGTGAGGTATTTGCGGCTATGTTAATGGATATCCGAGAACACATAAAAGATTCGGTTGCGGATAGAATAATACTTCAATCAGCTTTTAGCTGGTACCCGGACATGAACTTCTCAAATGCAATTGAACAAATTATGAAAGCAGACACATTACTTTATAATTCAGAGCATTCGGGAATAATTCATTGGTTAGCTTGTAATCGAGGGTTTGTAATAGAAAATTGCGAGAACAAAAGCTTTACAATAACAAATAAATCACAAATAGATTATTCAATTACTCATGATGGATTTATATCATTAAGTCAGAAGTTAATAAATGTCAAAATTCAATTATTTAGTATGGAGGGCAAGTTAATATTCACCGATTTTATCACTGGAAGCCAATTTAAACTTCCTACTTTATCGAAAGGGGTTTACATATTAAAGATTGATGAATTTTCAAGGAAAATAGCATATTAATTCTTTTATTACGTAATCAGCTCAAAAAGAACTAAACTTAATCCTATTTAAAGTATACGTGTATTGTTTTTTTCTATTAAAAAATTAAATAATTAAGGAGGTTGTCTATCAAAATTTATTAACTTCATCCTGATTTTTAAATATGATTCTGAGGACGAATATTTTTCTCAAATCTAAGAATACTAACTTGAATTTAATTAACAATGAAATTTGAAACTTTACAACTACATGCGGGACAGGACATAGATTCCGCAAAGTCAAGAGCAGTTCCTATTCATCAAACCACATCATTTGTATTTGATAGTGCTGAACACGCTGCAAACCTTTTCGGTTTGAAAGAATTTGGGAACATATATACTCGAATAATGAATCCAACAACTGATGTTTTCGAGAAAAGAGTTGCTGCTTTGGAAGGCGGAGTGATGGCTGTTGCAACTGCATCTGGTCAGTCCGCACAATTCTTAGCAATAAGTAATATTCTGGAAGCAGGTGATAATTTTGTTGCAAGTTCTGCCTTATATGGTGGAACATACAACCAATTTAAAGTTGCCTTTAAAAGAATTGGTATTAAATGTAAATTTGTTGATTCAGATGAGGCCAGTGATTTTGAAGCAGCAATTGATGAAAACACTAAAGCAATTTACATTGAAGCTCTTAGTAACCCACAACTTAGAATTTTAGATTTTGAAGAAATTGCTGAAGTTGCAAAGCGAAATAATATTCCTTTAATCGTTGATAATACATTTGGTGCCGGTGGATATCTTTGTAAACCATTTGAGTTAGGAGCAAATGTTATTGTTGAATCTGCTACAAAATGGATTGGTGGGCATGGAACTTCAATCGGTGGAGTAGTGATAGACGGTGGTAATTTTAATTGGGGTAATGGAAAGTTTCCTCTTTTTTCTGAGCCTAATGAAGGATATCATGGACTGAAATTTTGGGAAGTTTTTGGAGACAACAATCCTTTAGGCTTACCGAATGTTGCTTTTGCTATAAAATTAAGAGTTGATGGTTTAAGAAGCTATGGGCCCTCATTAAGTCCTCTAAATGCTTTTCAGCTACTTCAGGGCTTGGAAACTCTATCGTTAAGAATGGAAAGAACTGTTGAAAACACTTTACATATTGCAAAATATTTAGCGAATCATGAAAAAGTAGAATCTGTTAATTACCCTTCTTTACAATACAATAAATATAATGAGCGTGCTCAAAAATACTTCCCGAAAGGTTCTGGTGGAGTATTAACGTTTGAGTTAAAAGGTGGAAAAGAGTCTGGTCAAACTTTTATTTCATCTTTAAGTCTTGTTTCTCATCTGGCTAATGTTGGTGATGCTAAAACTTTAGCAATTCATCCATCCTCAACAACTCATGAGCAATTAAGTCCTGAAGAGCAAATTTCAGCGGGAGTTACGCCAGGTTTAGTTAGACTGTCTATTGGAATTGAACACATAGATGATATTCTTGAGGATATAGGAAACGCTCTTGAAAAGAGTTAAAAACTAAATTCAATCTAAATATAAAAGGCTGAGTTTTTGCTCAGCCTTTTTTTATTTAAAATATCGGAAATCTTGGTTTTTCTTAATATTAATTATGGAACAATATATTAGTTTAATAACATTTCCGATATCATCTTTATGGGCAGATTCAACAGTCGTATGCATATATTTTAAAGGAAGTGAAATAAGTGCTGAAGCAACACCACCATTACTGTATGCAAAAGCATCTGTGTCTGTTCCGGTAGCTCTTGATACCGCAGCATTTTGAAAAGGGATTTTATTGTCCTTAGCCGCTTTTTTAATTAGCCTCAATAAATTATTTTGAACTGCAGGTCCAGTAGGAATACATGGACCTAAACCACCTTTTATTTCACCTTGCGCAATCTTATCAATTTTTGGTGTTGAGGTGTCGTGGCATACATCAGTTACAATAGCTACATTGGGTTTAATTGTGTGAGTAATCATTTGAGCCCCTCTCAAGCCAACCTCCTCCTGAACTGCATTAACAATATATAAACTAAAGGGTAATTTCTTCTTGTTTTTATGCAATAGTCGTGCTACCTCAGCAATCATGTATCCCCCTATTCTATTGTCCAGTGCTCTACCCACATACCATCTATCATTTAAAATGGTTAATGGATCAGGATAAGTTATAACATCTCCAACTTGAATACCCATTTTTAAAACTTCGTCTTTATCTTTTGCACCAACATCCAAGCAAATATTTTTCAATGATGGAGCTTCCTCCTTACTACCATGACGAGTGTGAATTGCAGGCCATCCGAAGACAGCTTCGACAATTCCATTATCAGTATGAATATGAACTCTTTTTGATGGAGCAATTTGATGATCTGATCCCCCGTTTCTCCTAACATAAATATACCCCTCACTTGTAATGTAATGAACGAACCATGAAATTTCGTCGGCATGAGCTTCAATCACAACTTTATACTCCGCTTTTGGATTAATAATTGCGGTAACTGTTCCGTAAGTATCAACCATGTAATCATCTACATAAGGTTTTACATAATCCAACCACATTTTTTGTCCTTCTGATTCAAAACCAGTAGGAGAAGGGTTATTCAAATAGGATTCTAAAAACTTTTTAGAGGATTTAGTAAAAATATATTTTGTCATATTCGCACTTTATTTAGTTATAAAGTTAAGACAAATGTTGAGATTTAATAAATTAAAAATTCCATTTGGCTCGTATAAATCCATTTGCTAAAAAAGTATTTTGATTGTTTAAACTACCGCCAATGTTGATCATATGAAATGATAGATCAAAATTTTGAGACACAGAGCGTGTAATTGAAGGCATAAGCAGAACAAAATCAACACTGGGCATGTACACTAAAATTAAAGCATAATTTGTTATACCATTCAGTTCACCTGCAAAAGTAGTCATCACAGACCAACTAGTAGGCATAAGCGATTTTGCTGAAGTTTGAAAATTAAGAATTTCCGGTGAAATGTCCGTATTCTCAGTATAACCTAAAGATGAATAAAGTATTCCTAAGCCTACAAATTTATTTTTGGGTAAGATATACTCTCCTGAAACTGATAAGCTCACGACAGTATTTGTTCTATCATCAGAATTAATAAAATAAGAGGATTCGCCTTTAAAACCCCATTTTTTTATCCCTCCGGCCCATCCGCAACCGATAACATAATCATTATAATATTTACCTGCTATGACTTGAAAATCATAATTCCATTTGTTCCAACTTAATTTTGTAGCTCCAATAAAAGCAGTATCAGAATTAACCGAACCGGCTAATTCTAAACCCGCCCCATTTTTAAAATATTTTTGAATCCTAACTGCATCAGAACCTGGTCTTTCTTCATAATCAAAATCCGTGAACGTAAACGCATTGAATAAATCATTTGAATTCCAATAGCTATTAATTCCCCAGTTCACGCGCTGTCGGCCCATACTCCACTCCCAATCTTTAAATGAACCTTTATACCATAAACGATCTATAATAGTACTGTATAAAAACTTATCGGAATCTCCCAAGACAAATGATAAATCAGCAATTCCTAAATCAATATCCAACATTTCCTTAATTTGAGAATTGATTTGAATTGCCTCTCCATAAAATAGTCTATTTCTGAATTCTAATAAAAATTCATTTTCTCCATTTTTCGTCCGTTTAAAAAATTTGCTATTTAAGCGGTTATGCCAAAGAGACTGATCATAGATATTACCTTCTTGATCACCAGAAAACGTTTGCATAAATTTAACATAGCCATTGAATTCAGTGTGCTCTTTCCAAAAAGAAGAAGAATCGGATTGAGACAACCCAATAGTGCTAAAAAAAACGAATATGATTACTGAAATTTTATACATCAATTATTTTATCCTCAGTTATTTTTCCATCGGTTAATGTAACCACTCTTCGAGCTCTATCAATAACTCTCTGATCATGGGTTGAAAACAAAAAGGTGATTCCTTCTTTTAAATTTAACTGCTCCATAATGTCGAGTAACTTAATTGTAGATTTAGAATCCAGGTTGGCTGTAGGCTCATCCGCCAAAATAAACTTAGGTTTAGGCGCTAAGGCTCTTGCTACTGCAACGCGTTGTTGCTGACCTCCACTCAATTGCGAAGGGCGTTTATTCGATTTTTCAGCTATTCCAACGGCTTTCAGTAATTCTTCAACCCTCTCTTTTCTTTCTTTAAAACTTCTATTTTGAAGCAACATTACAAACTCTATATTTTCATAGGCTGTAAGTACAGGAATTAAATTATAACTTTGAAAAACAAAGCCAATATTATGCAAACGAAAATCAATTAAATCACTTTTAGACATTCCTGTAAGCTCTTTAGAAGCAACTTTAACACTTCCTCTGTTTGGAGTATCCAACCCTCCAATAATATTTAACAAAGTAGTTTTTCCAGATCCTGATGGTCCAACTATAGCGGTAAACTCACCTTCCTTTACATTCAAAGAAACACCATCAACAGCTCTCACCTCTAAATCAGCATCGCTATATATTTTTTCTAAATTTTTCGTTTCTACCACATTCATAATTTAAGTTTTGTGTATTGCTTCGATAGGTTTTAATCTAAGTGCTCTTATTACTGGGAAAATAGTTGAAATAAAGCTTACAAGTATCACCTGAAAAATAACTTGATAATAAAAACTTGTTTTTACTTTCGGGTATATCATAGTTGAATAACCGAAATCTTCTAAAGCTGCATTTGCCACAGACAAATCAATACCTACATCACCAAAATAACCAACGGTAACAATTGTTAGAAGTATTCCTATTGGAACTCCTATTAGAGTTAAAATAGATGTTTCAAAAAATATCATTTGTACTATTTCACATCTGCCCATTCCGATGGCCATAAGCATTCCTAATTCACGAGTTCTTTCCAAAATACTCATAAGCATCGTATTCACAATTCCAAGGGATAATGCTATCCATATAATAAACATGAAAACAAACATTACCTGATCGGTCATTTCTATCCCATTTTCAATCTCTGGCATAATCTCTCCCCAATTATACACTTGATAATTCGGGAGTTTGTCTTGAAGTTGATTACCGTATGATTTTAAAGAATCAAAATCATTGAATAAAACCGCATATTCATGCACAAACCCATCTCCTAATTTCTGATCTAAATCGGATTTATGTGCATAAACAACCAACTTATCTTTCAATTTATTTGGAGATTCATACACCCCCCTAACTCTTCCCACAAAAGACTTAAGACCATGCAACATTCCCCCTTGAATTAAAATTTTATCGCCCAATTTTATATTTAATTCAGTTGCTAATGTTTTTCCTATCAATAAAGTTGGGGCTCTTCTCCCACTTACCATTTCACCTTCAGTGATTATAGAGGAAATAGAGTGTATTTTACTTTCCATTGCTGTATCTACTCCATATACCAAAACAGGTTTTTGATTTCGAGTAGTTTGAAGCATTGCAGAAAAAATAGAGCGCTCAACATAAACTTTAATGGAAGAGTCAGCATCGAGAACTGATTTCACCGCTAAATGATTTTTAATAGGGAAATTGTAATCGTATTCTTCATTAATAAAATTTGGATCATGAACTTGAACATGCCCAATTTCTCTATTTACAATATCATCCAATTTTTGAACATAGGTTCCCCACTGAAAAGCTCCAAAGAACATCCCAATCCATATTCCAAAGGCCACAGAAATAATTACAATCGTACTTCGACCTTTTTTTCTCCATATGTTGTTCCAGCCTATTTTTAAAATCATTCACGCATGGCTTTTATCGCGTTCATTGAACGAATCTTAAAAATTGAATATAAACTAAAAATCAAAGTAATCGCTAAAACAGCAATCGCCTGACCCAAAAACATCAATAAACTCATGGAAGTCCTTATCGTAGGGACAAATCCATATTTTTCAATGTCATTAGCTATTTGACCCGATAAATCAATTGGTATTTCGTGGAAATAATATACCAAAGGAACCGCAATTACAAATCCAAAAATTGCTCCTATGATACCCAAAAATAAATTCTCAAGATAAACCATATGGGCCAGTTTTGATTTCTTCATTCCAACTGCAATCAACATTCCAAATTCTTTTTTTCGCTCCGAGAGCATCATTAAAATAGTACCAAAAAGTCCAAAGGAAATAACAAAATATAATATGGACGAAATAATAACATTTACAGCATCATTTACCTGAACAAGCATATACAAAGACTCATTAAGTTCATCCCATGAATAAACTTGAATAGGCAATTCAAAATCACATTTTAACTCTTGAACAATTTGACTCGCTTCAGAGTTGTCATTAAACCCCAGTACAATTTGGTTTACTCCTTCATATAATGCAAATCCCTCTCTAGCCTCATTTAAAGTAACAAATGCCAATCGCTTATCCTCCTCTAAGTTGGAAAGATTAATTATTCCTACTACTTTCAAAAGCATATTTGCCGTATTACCGTGGTATCCCATTCCCGTGACAAAGACCATACTATCTAAATCGGCTTTCAGTCTTCTGGACAGTCTACCTCCCAATACAACTTCACCAGAATTTTCCATCAATCGTCCTCGTTCAATAAAGTTGGAAAAATGCGTTAGACTATCTTCAAGAGGCGGATCAACACCTGTAATTTTTGTTATTTTAGCCTTATCGCCACATGTCATCATTCCAACCCCTAAAATTCTGGGAGAAAAAGATTTTATAACCACTTTATCTTTAAGATAATTTTTGATAGAATCATTAAAGGGAACTGTATTTTCAATATTGGGATCATCCAAAAAAGAGGTATCATTAATAGCCCCATAACCTTGATAACCTCCTACAACGTTTTCAACTTGTGCGTCTAAAATACCGTAACGAAAAGCAGACATTAAGGTAGCTAAAACTACAGCAAACTGTATCATTGCAAGGGTAATAAAAGTTCTCCTTTTATTTCTCCAAATATTTCTCCACGCAAGCTTTAAAAGCATATCTAAATGGAAGTTTTCTATTTTAACAAACCAATTATGTTACAGTAAATAAAAATAGAAAACTTTCTATTCATACATTGTAAAAAAGTAAAGAGGAGACAACAAACGACTTTACACATTTATGTAATTATTGTATTTTTGCAATCCAGACTTAAAATTGATATAGCATGCAACTGTACAATACCTTAAGCGCGGAAGAACGAAGAAAGTTAATAAAGGAAGCAGGTGAAGATCGTCTAACTTTATCGTTTTATAAATACGCGCATGTACCTAATACACATGAGCTAAGAGATGAACTTTTTTTAAAATGGGAAAGGTTCGAAGTTCTGGGAAGAACCTATATAGCCACTGAAGGAATAAATGCTCAAATTTCATTACCGGCAAAAAATATTGAGGCATTCAGAAAGGATTTATATAATTATGATTTTATGAACGGAATACGTTTAAACGTTGCTATCGAACAAAACTCTTTCTCTTTTTTAAAAAATAAAATTAAAGTAAGGAATAAGATTGTAGCAGATGGACTGGATGACGAATCCTTTGATGTAACCAACAGAGGAATACATTTAAACGCAAAAGAATTTAACACCATTATAGAAAACCCGAACACTGTTCTAGTAGACATGAGAAATCACTATGAAAGTGAAATTGGACATTTTAAAGGAGCAGTAACCCCGGATGTAGATACATTCAGAGACTCTTTAGATATCATTGAAAACGATTTAAAACAACACAAAGAAGATAAAAATCTTGTGATGTATTGTACAGGTGGCATTCGTTG
>MDTD01165474.1_pt1 | contig 13574 bp, 14 predicted proteins | sample 811221 | NCBI WGS metagenome assembly MDTD01 (sample SAMN05326646, study PRJNA326480) | marine metagenome | isolation source: seawater | place: Pacific Ocean: South West | collected 2011
ATGGCCATCCCGGATGTTCACGAGGATACTGCCACTATGGGTGCCAATGCAGTACGTAGGCTGATTGACAGGAATGGCATCGACCCGGCCACAATCGGTAGGATTTACCTCGGAACCGAATCGGCTCTGGATGGCTCCAAGCCTACTGCTACTTACATCATGGACATGCTAGAGCAGAGATACTCTCCGATACACGGAGATGACTGCTTCCGAAACTGTGACGTCGTCGATCTGACTTTCGCATGCATTGGTGCAGTGGATGCTATGCACAACACCCTCGACTGGGTGGCTGCAGGAGGCGAGGAGAAGGACAGGATTGGAATCGTTGTCTTCGCTGACAACGCCAAGTATGACATTGGCTCGTCTGGCGAGTACACACAGGGCGCAGGAGGAGGCGCCATCCTGATTCGCCACAATCCACGACTTCTAGCGATTCCAGATATCTGGGGAGTCTCGACCATGCCCGTTCACGACTTCTTCAAGCCGAGGAGAGAAGTCGATACCAGAACCATCGTCGAGAATGTTCTTGATTTGGCCAGAGAGAGCGGCGAGAAGGTAAAGGAAGGTCTTGCTGAGCGTATCCTAAAGCACCTTCCAAGTTCCTCAAAGAAGGACGATGTGATGTTTGAGAGCCCCAAACTCCAGATTCACAAGGACACACCGGTCTTCGATGGCCAGTTCTCCAACAGATGCTACTCGGAATCGGTCAAGCAGGCATTCATTAATTTCCGTGAGAAAGCCATCAGAGAAGGCAGATACGACCCCGATGAGGACGAGATTCTGACCAATCAGTGGAGCCGAATCATAGTCCATCTGCCCTATGCCTTCCAAGGCAAGAGGATGTTTCCGGATGTCTTCAGACATGACCGCAGGCATCTGCCGATGTGGGCCGAGATCGTCGAAGAGATAGGCCCTGAGCCATTCCCCGAAGACTTCCCTGACACTCCGGAAGGTATCGAGCAGTTTGAGAAGTCGAACGACTCCTATCGCAGACTAATCTCCAAGACTGAGGAGTTCAGGACCTTCGTCGACGAGAGAATCGAGAAGACCACTAGGGCTTCAAGCCTGATTGGTAACCAGTACACTGGTTCGATCTTCCTAGCACTAATGTCGACCGTAGAGTCAGACTACATCGACAACACCGACATGGCCGGCAAGAGAGTCGGGCTTTGCGGTTACGGCTCGGGAGCCAAGGCCAAGGTCTTCGAGGGCATAGTTCAGGACGACTGGCGTGAGATTGCTTCCAGATTCCACCTATTTGAGAGACTGTCTAACCGTCATCCAATCAATAAGACGGTCTACGAGGCCCTTCACAGAGGTTCAAGGAAGAGTTCGGTGGTCGACCCAGATGGCGAGTTCGCACTAGTCGGAATCGGCCGCCAAGGAAACCTCGAGGGCCAGAGAGAGTACCGCTGGGTGGAGTAACTACTCTAGGATTCTAGAGAGCACATCTAGGAACCTGTCGACCTCTTCAGCAGTGTTGTAGTGCAGAATTCCGACCCTCAACGCCCCTTCCGGCTCTAGACCTAGGGCTTCGGAGAGCTCCAACGCGTAGAAGTTCCCAGCCCAGGCAAAAATCCCGCGTTCGGCGAGTGCTGCTCCAATCTCCTGTGCAGTCCTAGAATGATGAGTGAAGGAAACTGTAGGGGCTCTGTGCTCCTTCATCGATGGGTCTGTTATTCCCCAGATTTTTACTCCATCTATCCTGTCAAGACCCTCAATCATTCTCCAGCACAAGTCCATCTCATATTCCTCAATCTCAGAGAAGGCCACTTTCAGAGCCTGCCTACGACTCAAGTCGGAACTTGAGAGCATTCTGCCCAGCCATGCTAGATGCTCGATAGCAGCCAAAGTCCCTGCCATTGATTCGTGTCCTTGCGTACCAGTCATCCATCTGAATGGGACCTCCTCGTTTGAGACACGCAGTTTAGCTACAGGGAGCTCGGCTAACCGGTCAAATCTACCCCATAGTATGCCTTGGTGCGTGCCGAAGAACTTGTATGACGAGCAAGCGAGGTAATCACAACCCATCTCTCGCACATCAATCAGACCATGAGGAGCGTAGTGTACCGCATCTACGAAGACCTCGGCTCCAACTGAATGGGCCTTCGCACAGATTCCTCTGACGTCATTGATAGTGCCCGAGAAGTTCGATGCCGCTCCGATTGCGACCATCACTGTGCTATCGTTGATGCTATCGTCAATGGTTTCGGCCCTATGCGTGCAATCCTGAGGGTCGATATCTATCCATCTCACACTCGCCCCCGACCACTGCGCTGCAAGCACCCAGGGCCGGACATTGGCATCGTGGTCTGAGCGAGTCACCACCACCTCGTCTCCAGGCCCCCAGGTCCGACCAAGTGCGCTAGCGAGCTGTATAGTTAGACTGGTCATGTTCTGCCCGAAGACAATCTCGCGATGATCCTCGCAGCCGACTAAGTCAGCACAGGCCCGCATGGTCTGCTCAATCATCGCATCAGTCTCCCTCGAGGTAGCGAATGACATCCCCACGTTGGCGTTCTGGTGCAATAGGTAGTGCTTGACTGCATCACCTACAGATTCAGGAGACTGGCTGCCGCCAGGCCCATCAAAGAAGATGGCCTGATTCCCATTAACCACTCGCTGAAGGCCGGGGAACCGAGAGCGTATTTCTGCTATCGGGTAATCCGACATACCATCACTCCGGGGCGATGGAGCGGTTGATTACAATTCGCTGAACTTCCTGTGTACCTTCGTAGATCTGAGTAATCTTGGCATCCCGGAAGAAACGCTCAACCGGGAAGTCGGTTGTATATCCATATCCTCCTAGAACTTGCACTGCCCTTTCGGCCACCCACATAGCGGTATCACCTGCGAACAGTTTGGCCATACTGGCCTCCATGGTATGTCTCGGGGCATCATCCTCGTAGTGCCTCTGTTTTGCCCATGCTGCCTTGTACACCATCATCCGAGCAGCCTCGGTCCTAGTAGCCATGTCGGCGAGGTAGTTTCCTACGCTCTGATGGAATGCTATCGGCTTACCGAAAGCCTCTCTCTCATGGGCATAACCCAAAGCTGATTCGTAAGCCCCTTGAGCGATTCCAAGAGCTTGAGCTGCAATTCCAATTCTTGAGTTATCTAGCGCGTTCATAGCGATTGGAAAACCTTCTCCGGAAACTCTCAGGACATTCTCCACAGGCACCTTGCAATCATCAAGCAACAGCGAGCAGGTGTCGCTCGACCTGATTCCGAGCTTATCCTCCTTCTTGCCCACTGAGAATCCCTCAAAGTCCTTCTCAACGATGAAAGCGGTAGTCCCACCATGCTTCTTCACTCCGAACTCGGGGTGATCGATGTCCTTGGCAAACAAGACATAGATGTCAGCACTCTCTCCGTTGGTAACCCACATCTTCTCCCCATTCAGAATGTAGTGGGAGCCATCATCACTCAATTTAGCCTTGCATCCCAAGGCAGCAGCATCAGTACCGGCTCCTGCTTCAGAAAGAGAGTATGCTCCAATCTCGTTTTGGGCCAGTCTGGACAGGTACTTCTGCTTCTGCCCCTCATTTCCATGCAGTGCGATTGTCTTTGAGCAAAGACCGACATGTACGCAGAACATTACTGAGAACGAAGGGTCAACTCGTGCGAGCTCCTCAACGATTATCGCCTCTGAAACATCATCTACAGGACTGCCTCCGTACTCCTCGGCAATAGTAATGCCCTGAAGGCCGGTTTGCTCACAGAATAACTTCCACTCATCCAGAGGAGCCTTCTGATTACGATCCCTTTCAAGGCAGGTTGGAGCTAACTCACTCTCAGCGAAATCGCGAACCATATCGCGAATCATCGCTTGTTCTTCGGTCTCTGCGAAGTCCAACTCTCTCGCCTCAACAATTGAGAGTAGGACTACGTAGTTAATCCCTCGTGGCGCCTATCTAGACTATCTCGCATCGAATAGTTCAAATCAGACTGGTAAACGCGCGGTTCGGTATCAATGGCAGACGGCGACTACATCGAGTACAGCATAGCCCATGATCGCAAGTACACACTGGACCATATCTGGGTCCAAGCCTTGGACGATAAGGCCGAGTCGGTGAAGATAGGAGTAAGTGAGTTCGTCCCAGCTGAGTACGGTGACGTAGTCAGGGTAGTCCTCACGAGGCCCGAGGACGACAGTGAGTTCGACCCCGAGAACGAATCTGAGGCCGAATCCGATGACGATTCACCGATGATTATGGGAAGCGGTGACGAGGTCGGGACAGAAGACCTGATGATGACTTTGACCACCAGTTTCGATGGAGAAATCGAGACGCTGCTAATCAATGCCCCCTTCCCATGTAAGATTCTAGAATTGAACGGAGAGGTCGAGGACAATCCGGATTTAATCAACGACGATGCCTATGGAGACGGATGGTGTATGATTGTACAACCATACGACTTCGACGAGGACCAGTTTCTCGATAACCTAGAGTATATCGAGATGCTCAACGAGTTGCCCTAGGGCCACGATAGAGAGGGCCAGTCCTCGTGCTCGGATTCTCGCCAATCTATCTCATCTAATAATGAGAGAACCTCATCTCTGTTGGCGAGATCTCTCTCGATTTGGAATCTGTGTAGCATAGCCTTCAGTCTCCCCATTCTTGGACCTGGCTCCAGTCCGGTGACTTCTGACAGGGTGTTTCCGTCAACCAATGGAGCATTGCCAGCTCTCAGGGGGATGAGTTCTGAAATCGAAAGCTCAAACTGCGAGACATCACGGCCGATGCCAGCCGAGTAATCTACGAATCGCGATTGTCTGAGTTTTGGCAGAGAGGCCCTAAACACTCTCATTGATGGTGCATCCGAGGGTAGAGGTACATCTCTTGCATCGTGCAGAAAGGCAATCTCTCGCAGTTCATCATTAGACATCTTCAGAGAATCTCTCAGCAATACGCTCAATTCAGCACCACTGCGCGCATCTCCGCTGCAGACCAATGCTAGATTGACCACCGAGTCTCCACGAAGAGAAACATCTGTTCTGGCAGAGAGCCCAGGCAGAATCTGCTCGATTACGGTGTCGGCTTGCATCATGCTAATTGCGGCATTAGCATTAGGTGCGGATAGGGTCCGTCTCATCTCATCACCTATCCTCTCCTTGGAGACCTGTCCCAGCATTGCGACATTTTCTTTGACAGCCTGCATTAGTTCAGCATCCATCGCTTCGACCTTCTGTGATGCGAGGAACCGATATGCCCGCATGACACGTAATCCGTCCTCTCCGAGCCGCGCGCGCGCGTTCCCTACTGACCTCAGCACACCTTCTTCCAGATCAGCAGAGCCTCCGAAGGGATCGATTAGATTCCATTTCGAGTCGTATGCCATGGCGTTGATTGTGAAGTCTCTCCGAGACAGGTCGTCGTTAATATCTACACCAAATTCGACGCTGTCAGGCCTCCTACCGTCACCGTATCCTCCTTCGCTGCGCAGAGTGGTCACCTCCCAAAACTCATCATGTTCATCTAGCCTGACGGCCACAGTGCCGTAATCGGCTCCGTACATCAACGAGTGAGGAAATATTTCCTTGACTTCGTCCGGGAGCAGAGTGGTGGCTATGTCCATATCGGTCGATGGAGCACCCGATAGGGACTCCCTCACCCAGCCACCCACGACCCAGGCCTCACCCCTAGAGCGCAGCCCAGACAGCACCAGCCTATCGGCTTCGCTGGTGTATTCGGAAGGGTTTCCCATGACTGGCCGTCGGCATTGTAGTCATGATTCCTTCGGGGGTTAGGCATATCTCCTATGAGTGATTCGAGGGAGTATGAAGGTGGAGTTGGTACCCATAGAGGCCCTACTTCCGCACGAGAAGGTCGAGGAGCACAGGGTCGACAATCTCGAGAAGATGACTCTCAGGTGGAGAGCGTACACCAAGCCACTGCTAGTCGACAGGAAGACAGGTACGATTCTCGACGGCCATCACAGAACCAAGGTCGCCCAGAGAATGGAACTAAAGTGCCTGCCGTGCGTTCTGGTCGATTATCTCGATGACGATGAAGTCAGTCTGTCAGTCTGGCCTAATTGTGGCAGAGAGTCGTTGAGCAAGGAAGAGGTGATTGAGGCTGCTCTTTCAGGAAACCTGCTCGGTCCTAAGACCTCGAGACACATGCTCTCCGACCATCTTCCTCCGATATCCATACCTCTAGAGAGGCTTATGCAACCTGCTTTGCAGTAACTATGGAATCAGGTCCTCATGACCGCCTGCCATCCCATACTCGTCTTCACCAGGGGATCCAGGCGAATCTATTTCGACAGATAGGAAGTCTCCGAACAGCGGCCACATCGGGCCGAGCCAATCCATCTCCATCAGGAGGAGCTCGATTACTGGGTGTTCCATTATCTCGTCTTCTGTCGATTCCTCATCGAGATCCGGTATGTCGCGGGGCAGCTCCTTTAGCGAGGAAATCAAACCCTCAATCCTGCCTATGGTTTCGTCCTCAATCTCGATTAACTCCGAAATCAGGCCGAGGATGTCCTCAAGATGCTCGGCGAGGTTCTGAGGGTCTAGGGGAGATCTCTCGGCCTCTCCTAGGTCCATCGGCCCGAAGACAACCCCACCGAGGTCCGTATCGAACCAATCATCCCCCTGCCTCTCTCTCTTTAGCAGCCTCTGGTGAACTGGTCCTCCGAACGGACCGAGGACGAATCCTCCTTCTCCGACTAGATTCTCAACCTCGGGAAGAAGATTCCTAATGGAGCCGGTGATGAGCACTCTGTCGACCGGCCTAGATTCTTCTACCAGCCCCTCAAGACAGTCGATTGGAATAACGCGCAACTCCCCATTTGAGTCGTAAAGATCGAGCCGATCGTTGGTATGGTGTCTGACCTCGGGGTGAGGTTCTACCACTGTAACAGCCCCATCTGGACCTAGCATGTTGTCTAGAAGGGCGGCGAGATACCCTCCCTTTGACCCCAAAACAAGCACATGATGTCCGTGAAGAATCTCAAGATGGTGCAGCAGAGTAGCAATCATGTGTGGAGCGGAGATTGTCTTCGTGGTTCCATTTTCTGTAGACAGGAAAGGTATCGGACGGTCCATCAGGAACAAAGATACATCGAAGTCGGTGAAATCCTCGATGTCTACAGATTTCATCGCATCGGCTATACTGTCGTCCATCGGAACCCCCGAGTCCCGCAGCCTCATCAGCAAGTCTGATATCCCCTCCATGCGTATCCTCCTGACACTCCATCTAGCCGGAGGGGATTTGAACACAACGGCTCTCCGGGCTCCCGGGGCCCGTGGTCTAGGGGTTATGACGTCGCTCTTACAAAGCGAAGATCACCGGTTCAATTCCGGTCGGGCCCACCATCTCCGACACCGATTCTACGAGTGAAACTCTCAAGAGTGCCGGCCTTGGCGACGAATCGTGGTAGAGGAGACTGCAGGACTAGCATCCCGTTTCGCCCGCAGATTGCGCAAGCGTGAGTTGACCGTATCCACAGCGGAGTCGTGCACCGGTGGCCTGCTGGCTTCTCTAATCACCGATATCTCGGGTGCGAGTGAGTGGTTTAAGCAGGGATGGGTAGTATACTCCAACGAATCCAAGATGAGAGAGTTAGGAGTCGAGAAATCGGCATTTGAGGAGGGGGAAGCCGGAGCCGTATCTCACGAGGTTGCCGTACAGATGGCCCGCGGAGCTAGATACCAGTCCGACTCGGACGTGGCGATTTCGATTACCGGAATCGCTGGACCAGGAGGCGCTACCGAGGATAAGGAGGTAGGAAGAGTCCACGTGGCAATTGTCACGGAGGATTACTTCTTGGTGAGGCGAATGGACTTCGGAGAGAACGACCGCTTGGATAACAAACGCTCCTTTGCGGCCTTCGCCCTGCGTCTGGGGCTGGAGGCGATGGACAGGGTCTCCGGCTCGGGAGAATCAGACTCTGTGTCCTCGCAGGAGCAGTCCCCTGTGGACACCTCGGAACTCGATCCTTCTGAGGAAGAGTGGGAAGGGAGCCTATCGTGGAAGGAGGACAAGAAGACCGTAGCCGAGGAGATTTCCTCAGTGGATCTCGCATCCCTCACAGAATGGGAAGACTGAACGGCTTCTCCAACTGTTTTCTTGCGATAGCATCATGAGCGTCCTCAGCACTTCGGTTGGACATGGTCGGCGAGAGCTGGGCTGAGCGTCAGCGTAAGTTGGCTGCCGCAGGTCTGCTAGTACTCGGAAAGGAGGCGCAGGCAAAGATTGAGAGTCTCAGCGAGGTATCTCCACTAATCGAGGCCGCACAAAGCTCCAACGTGGCCCTGCTAAACGAGCAGGCAGTGGATGAGATGCTCTCGCTGGTACCCAAGCAGCCGCAGGCTGCACAGAAATCAAGCTCCACTCGGCAACAGGCCACTTTGGCTGATCCTGAGAGCGGTTCGGCAATCGGGCGTGTAATAGCCCCTGCATCGAGTCCAACGATGAATCCCCCTACCCGAAGACACGGCTTGGAGCATTTCAGTTTGGATGACTTCCCGGTGCTGGCAAAGGACGTGGACGCAGAGATTGAGGTCCACTTCGATATCACAGGCAACTCCACTACTGAGGGCAAGATGGGGGATATGCAGTCATGCTTCTCGGATCGTCTCAGACAGATTCGCCAGATGATGCTGATTTCTCATTCACTTCCGCGCAGACCTACCAGCAATGCCGAGGCTTGGCGCAACAGGCAGAGGCATTCGAGCAAGGACTACCAGATCACTCTGGTGGGGCTGGTCTGTGAAATGAGGTGGCCGAAGTCAGGCAATCTTAACTTCGTCATCGAGGACGAGACGATGCAAATCAGATGCTCTCTCAGACCTCCTTCGAATGCTTCCAATCTACATCCAGCCCTCGATGGTCTGATGGATGATGATGTAGTAGGGGTTAGCGGCCATTTCATGATTGGCGAGGGCAACCCCTTGTTCCTAGCTAGCGACATACACCTACCTCCGATGGGCAGGCATTCCAAGGCCGCTGCCAGCGCTGATGAGGCGGTTTCGGCTGCCTTCCTCTCCGATGTCCATGTGGGTAGCAAGACATTCCTGGCCCCACAATGGGAGAAGATGGTTGAGTGGTTCAAGACCGACCCGCTTGCTAAGACTATCAAGTACTTCGTAATCAATGGCGATGGGGTCGACGGAGTCGGAATCTACCCCGGGCAGGAACGACATCTTGCAATCACTGATTTGTTCCAGCAGTATGGTGAACTAGCACGTCTGCTTGAGGACCTACCGGATTGGGTCGACCTGATCATCCTGCCTGGTAATCACGATGCAGTCCGACCAGCCGAGCCGCAGCCTGCCTTGGACCCGGAAGTGCAGCAGGATTACTCGGATGCCGTGTTCGTGGGCAACCCGTGCGACTTCAGTCTACACGGGGTAAGGGTACTGTCGTATCACGGTAAGAGCATCGACGACTTCGTCGCACGTCTTCGTTCTGTGACTTATTCTACTCCTGAACTGGCAATGAGGGCTATGCTGGAGCGCAGGCACCTAGCTCCATCATGGGGCGGCAAGACTCCACTATCTCCAGAACCCGAGGACCGGTTGGTCATCTCGACGGTGCCTGACATCTTCGTAACCGGGCACGTTCATGGGCACTTTGTGGGCAACCACAAGGGGGTTACGATGGTTCACAGTTCGACATGGCAGGACCAGACCGACTACCAGCGCATGCTAGGCTTCCAACCTAAGCCGTGCATACTGACGGTGGTCAATCTGCACACTCACGCTACTGCATCAATCCCCTTCGCCTGAACTGGGAAAAGTCTCGCCCTCGAATATGTGCTCCCAGATGTCCCTCAAATCCTTACTGTCGACCAACGGGACTTCTGCATTCTCGAATGCGTCCCTAGCTCTCTGTCTGGCAGGATTGAAGCCGATGAAATGAGAACCAGGAATCATCATCGACAGGTCTGTGCTTGAATCCCCGACTGAAACTATGCAATCAGGGTCGATTTCCTTTATTTTGGACAGTTTCTCAACCATTATTCCCTTGTCATGTGAGTTGACTCTCGTAGGAGCCGGCCCCTGTAGCCACCCTTCTTCATCCCAGTCGAAACCATTGGCGGCCCAATCGTCTACGCTAAGCATGTTGGCGATGACGCCCACGAAGACATCGACTCCGGCAGAGACGATGGCAACAAAAACACCCCTTCGACTGAGCTCCTCCACGACATCTCGCGCACCTTCCATCAGGCTGATACCTGAGTAGCAGCGCATGATGTCATCACGGTGAATCCGCGGTTGCACCTCCGTCCACAGCCTGATATCATCAGCCATGAATTCGTCATCCGTGATTTCTCCATTGAGAAATTTCTCAAGCATCACAAGATTCTCCGTGCCGAAGTAGTCGTGAATATTCTGCCAAGACGAGCCGTTGTCAGTAAGTACTCCATCACAATCGAACACTACTGCCCTAACATCGACCATGCATCGTCCCGGGGCATTCGGGGTTTAGTCCCTGCGAGTCAGAGGTTTATGTCCATGCGCTGAGTGGGTAAGTCATGGCAGACTCGGGCAAGGCAGTAAAGGTCACCATGCTGTTCTTCGGACCTCTGGCAGAGAGCATGGGTAGAAGGGAGATTGAAGTGGCTCTGGAGTTGGGTACCACGGCTCAGCAACTCATAGAGCGATTCGATTTGACCGACCAACTTGACACAGGTCTGAGAGTTGCAATAGATGGCCAAATCGGAGTTTCACTCGACACTCCGCTGAATGATTCCTCCGAAGTAGCTCTACTCCCCCCCGTATCGGGCGGATGAGACATCCATCAGCCGAAGCATTTGAACGATGAAACCCTCGCCTAGATTCGATAACATGGCCATAGGGACCACGGAAATCGCAATTCTGGTCGGCGCTTTCGTGCTTCTTTTCGGAGCCAGACGCATACCCGACCTCGCTCGAGCCCTTGGATTGGCGAAGGGAGAATATCAGAAGGCGGTCAGTGAGGTCGCTAATCCATCCTCAGCAGAGCGAGACATGGACAGAGGCGGAATGACCGAGGAAGTCGCTGAAGAGAAGTAATCATCTCCGACGACCCAGCATCAGTCTGGAACCACATTCCCTACAGTTCCCGAGATCTCTGTCAGGCGATGGAGACTCGGGTACTGGCAAAATCGAACCGCATCCGGTGCATCGCAAATCCCATGACCACATCGAACGGATTCCCTCAGTCGTAACCGAGGACCAAGTTATTCCAGCGATCTCGCATAGGTTCTGGAGCCTGTAATCATCGGTCACCAGAATAGCACTTCTCTCCAATGCCAGTGCAAGAATCTCCAAATCGACCGCTGAAAGACCCGCCATATCCCCGGTGGTGGTAGCCAGTTCACTGGCTCTGTTGATGGCCTCCTCGCTAGGAGTCGCCCAAATCAGGTCCGCAGCCTCCAAAATGAGCCCCCTGTCGGGAGAGATCCGCAACAATTCAGACCTCTGTCCAGGTACAACAAGACCTCCTCTTAGGCGCTCCACAGGCCACGCTAGCAGAGCAGCGGTGTCCAGCACCTCGCCAGTAGCCATGTACACGCGCCCGCTAACCGTGATATAGGGTCGTCTACGAGTTCTTTGCTTGCCGTGGGAAAGCAACGTATATGCCGAATATGGGGGAGCCGATGGTGTGCTGGAGGACATCACGGATTCGATAATCGACTGGGCCGATGGCTTCGGACTGCTCGGTCTAGCCATTGTCTCAGCCACCGAAGCGGCATTCCAACCAGCACCTCCTGACTTACTGGTCCTGCCCATGATATTGGGTGCAGAAAACTCGATGGAGATATCGGTGATCGTGCTAGTGGCCACTCTCTCAAGTGTTCTGGGAGCAATTGGAGGATATGGGATAGGAGCCTATGCAGGAAGGCCACTACTCGAGAGGTTCGCCAGTGAGAGTACGGTGAGCAGACTAGAGAATCTAACTATCAGATACGGTTCAGCAGGGACTTTCGTCGCCGCAGTTTCTCCTATTCCCTACAAGGCATTAGCGTGGGCTGCAGGAGCCGGCAGGATGGATTTGCGCCTATTCATCATCGCGGGTTTGTTTGGCAGAGGTCTTCGATTTGGCCTAGCAGGCCTTATTCTGGGAGTGTGGGGCGATGAGTTCCTTTCTTTGATGCAGAATCCAATAGCTTGGCTCGTAGGTAGTATTGCCGGCCTTACGCTGTTCATTCCACTAGCGAAATGGTGGTCGAATCTGGCGGATGCAGAACCTATGGACAACTGATTGTGACAAACACTACGACCCAAGACCCTTAACCACTACAAGAATCTCCGTATCAACATGGCAGGTGCGTCAGCGGGCGTGAGTCGAGTTCACTCCATCGCCTTCGCCGCCTTGGCAATGCTGGTTGTTCTAGCACCCACAGTCGCAGCAGATCAGGAGGCCACGTGGGTGCGAACCTCGCCCGGTGTCTGGATGCTTGAGGACTCTCAGGAGATTATGCTTGAACCCCATCCCGAACCCGGCCTGATTCTCAGCCCTGTGCAAGGACAGACAATAGGCTTCTCAGTGTCGATTACAACTGATGGTATCCCGACAATTTATGATTACTGGGTGATTGATGATGACTCCACACTTACTGAGGAGACCGGGCACAGTGGAGCGGAATCAGGTGAGCGAGTTTCGTTTTCAGTTCCGACACTCCCCAAAGTCTCTGTTTTCCTAGCAATCGTATTGCTTTCGCTTGCAATTGTATCGGCAGGTGACGAGCCGACCAGAGCGAAGATGGTCAGGTCGATTGGACGCTTCTCACAACTCAGAGTGTCTGAGGGCACAGGCACCCTAGCGGGGAACTACCAGAGAGGGCGACTTGAGGGATTCCTCACCGCCCATCCCGGATGCCATCTCTCAGCAATCATTCGCGCGCTCGAGATGGGAAACCATCAGGCCGTGCATCACCTCAGGATACTTGAGAATGAAGGCAAAGTCTGGTGCAGACGCGACGGTCGCCTGCTTAGATACTACACCTCAGCTGTCGACCGCGCAGCCGAGACCTCCAATTTACCCCGACCAGTCGATGCCAGCCAACTCAGTGATGTTGCTCTGATGGTGCTGCGCTCGATCGCTGAACAGGAGGCCGGGCAGAAGCCTCCGACACAAAGGGAACTGGCTTCCGAAATCGGTACCAGTCAGCAACTGGTGGGACATCATCTCAAGCGCTTGGAGTCACAGGGACTTATCAAGAGAAAAAGGAGTGGCCTGAGGACCAATAGGGAACTTACAGAGGAGGGCATTCGACTGTGGGCGACACTTGTCGAACCCCTGCCACACGCACCTTGACAAATCCAATGACCCACTCTCCTTTAAGGTGGCAAGAATAGCCCCTTAGGCAATGCCAACGAGAACTAGTGCCAGAATTGCCCCTCGCCGAATCAAAACCGGACTGTTTCTAGTCGCCCTCATGATTAGTTCAGGGTGCCTAGGTGCCACTGAGGAAATCGTCGAGGAACCAGAGCCGACGGTGGTTTCAGCCATTGTTGAACTCGAAGGCACACCGACCACAACCAACGATCAGATTATTGCAAATGCGATAATTGAGCAAGGGACAGCTCCGTTCATTGCTAACTGGAGACTCGATGGTGCTTTGGTACAGACCTC
>MDTD01008234.1_pt1 | contig 13572 bp, 8 predicted proteins | sample 811221 | NCBI WGS metagenome assembly MDTD01 (sample SAMN05326646, study PRJNA326480) | marine metagenome | isolation source: seawater | place: Pacific Ocean: South West | collected 2011
ATGAGACTCGTAAAAGTACTGGTGATCTTCCGATTATTGGTGTTAATACCTTTTTATCAGAATACCATCAAATGGAGGAATTGATCCCTGTTACCCGTGCTACTTATGCCGAGAAAGATGATCAAATAGGTCGCTTAGAAGCCTTTCAAGAAAAACATTCAGCAAACTCTGAGAAAGCTCTCGAAAGACTGCGTGTAGTGTCTCTTAGCGGTGAAAATATTTTTGCAGAATTGATGGAAGCTGTCAAATATTGCAGTCTAGGTCAGATTTCGCATGTTCTGTATGAGGTAGGCGGTCGTTACCGTCGCAGTATGTAGCCAAGCAAATAAGAATTAAACAACTTATTAGATTCCTAAGATGGCGAACGCAATTGCGTTGAATAAAGATAAAATGAATACTGTGTAAAAAGTGTGAGAAATAGTTTTTATCTCGAACCCTTCCACCATTTTATCAGCGACGAACAAAGCTACTGTTTGAAAAACAAAAGTTGAAACAAAAGCCGCTATAATCTCTGAAAAAGCACCTACCAGTGGTATCCAGCCGACAGCCATGAACACAAAAATGCTAGTCGTAGCAGTAGCGATGCTGACCGGCAAAGCGAATAGCGACAATAGAGTACTGACTTGGAAGCATGAGAACAGATTACGGTATTTTACGAAAGGAAGGGCAGCTAAACACACGGCCGTGAAACAAATACTTATTAATAATTTGGTGAGCCATAACATAGCATTCTCCCTGCATTTACTACTTAATAGTTTAACATACGAATAATAAGTTTAAGATTTCATCGTATCAATTTTGGACTAGATTTCAACCTCTAGAGGTATTTTGTGGGTGTTAGTCCAAGGCCATGCAAAGTTGCTAGGCTAAGTGAACTTAGGGTAAAAACGGTAAGAACTGTCATCCCGAACGTTTCTATTTCAAAGTCTTCAATACATCGATCAGCGAAACGTAATGAGAACACCGGATATAATATTCCGATTAATAATGTTAAAGCAGTACCCTGAAAAATTCCCATGGAAGTTCCTAGATGCAGAAATAATGAATTCACAATGGATTCGTATGGGAGCAATACAAGCCAGAATAAAAAACTAACCTTGAAGGATGCGGCTAAAGTGGCATATCTAACGAATGGTATAACTTTCAGACAAAAAGTACTTACAAAGATAGCTATAAAAAATCCGGTTACTGTGATCATACCCTCTCCTCAGTTTTAGGTTCTTACATAAACCCTAAGGGCGGACTAAAATTGCGGAGTAGGGAGAGACAGCAGGTTCCAAATGTTTGCGATGTTTTAAGCTTAAGATTTTTTCAAAGGAGTAAGCCATTCGGAGCCTATTTTTTGTCTCGGCTCCTGCTTATAATAAGTACAGCTGCGACCTTGAGACTCATCATAAAAAGGCGAGCAGATATCTAAAAAAGCACAATCTTCGATAGCTGACATGGTATGAATATTATTCTTTTCTGGAAAGATCATGGAAGGCTGCGACGATCCATCCATTGTTGCATCGATTGACTGTCGTGCAAATCCTGAAAATGGATATTCGCGCGCCCAATCCCACGCTTGTACGTGCATTTTTCCCCAGATTACTTTCAATAAAACATGCATTTTAGGATGATCATGAATCGGAATTTTGCTACCTTTTGGGATAAGTAAAAGCTTAATATGGACGCTATCGCTACTCAGAAGGTCTTCATAATCCCAAGAGCCAGAACGATCCATGTTTTCGCAGCGTTCCATTAGTCCAAGAGTCTCAGCATTACTTTTTGATAAATGTTCAACCAATCCGTAAAAAGCTCCAGCCGGAACGGGATCATTCTTAAATACAGAGATTGTATGTCGACGTAGTTTTTCGAGTCCTGACTGCATGGCGCGCAGTTTATCACAATGCTTAAAACTTATAAGTAAATCTCTTATTAGATTTAAGCTTGTTATTATTTATTGCTTCGGATACTGGCTAACCTTACAGTTCAAAACGAGAAAAATAACACCAAGAAAATGCCAGATAGAGCCACCCATAAGAGCGTACAGTAAAGCTGCAATTGCAGCGGAATCCATAATCAGTAGCGTAATGCTTGTGTTCCGCGTGATTAGTCGTAGTTTTTGATCTAAGTTGAGTGTTAATTTAGATAACTGCAGTCTACCTTGTTGAGCCACGTAGAAACCCGATAGCAGCATGATGAAGACGAAACTCCATAATCCATAAATAATTTGTTTACCCTCGGGTAGAACATAGGGACCCAGCATACCTTGCCACTGGGTAACTCCGCCATTTTGTTCAGCAAGCACGAGAACTACCACCGTGTAAATCAAGGGAGTGATACTCTGAATTCCCCAAATAATTTTAGCGGTTCGCAACGAACCACAGGATGAAACATTAGATGATTTAGACATTATTTGGATGGTACCTTTCAATAAAGTGTCTGACAAGAGTGAGACGGAACCTTATTCGTATGAAATTGTCACAAAATTTACGATGAATTTTTTGAAAATTTGAAGCGCACTTTCTATATTGCTATCAACGTATTGAATTGGAGTATATGAATGTTTTATAAAATTGGTTGGATTCTCCTCTCATTAATTTTCGTATTTAGTAGTTTTGCGACAAGTTCCGCAAACTCCGATGAATTCGTTATTGATACAAAGCGTATTGAGCAGCTTTGGCAAAAGGTTTATCAGGCAGAAGCAAATAAATTACCTAAAACAGCATTAAAAATTTTAAGTGAAATTTTAAAGCGAACGCAGAATAAAGATGCACTACATGGTCATTACCTTAAAGCATTGTGCTGGGAGGCCCTAAATCAGGCGCACATTCAAGGTAAAAAGCCAGTAGATAAACTTAATATTTTGCGGCAGAAAATCGATGGTTTACCGAAAAATCAATTGGCAATGGCCCGCGCTATCGTTGCGATATGGTACTGGCATTATTATCAACAAAATACTTGGAAATTTAGTAGACGGAGCCAAACAAGTGGTCTTGAAAATGAAGATATAACCACTTGGGATACGCCAAAATTATTTCGTAAAATTGCGGCTTTATTTGCTGAGGCCGTTCAGGACAAAAAACATCTTCAAAGCTTGAGGACTGAAGATTATGTACCCATTGTTACAAAAGGTAGTCTCGATTGGACTTTCTGTGAGTCGCTGTACGAATTTATTCTTCGCCAGAAAATCTCTTTTCACAAATTCGGAGTCAACTCTCTGACAAAACCTTCAGATGCTTTTGAGGTTGATACTCGCAGTCCGGCATTCGCAAATCTGGATCAATTTTTGAAATTTAGACCTAAGACTAGCGACAAACAATCCCAATTATTGCACTTAATTGAATCTTATCAGCAATTGTTGAGTTATTTAAAAGTGCAGAATAAAAAAGATGTGCTTGTTGCTACCGAAGTAGAACGACTGCAAGCTATGCATCAATACGGATTAGGTTCGGATAAAACCGACATTTTGATAAAGCTTTACGAAGAATTAGCTGAGACCTACGCCGAAACTACTGAGTCTACTTTAGCCTTATATCAATTGGCCGAGCTACATCGAGAAAAAGAGGAACTGGTAAAAGCGATGGACATCTGTAATCGGGCTATCGCCGCCTATGGCGTTTCAGATGGTGCTCAGCTTTGTAGGAATTTACAAAATCAAATTATGCAATCTGAGTATGAAGTTCAAATAGAACACTCGGTAAACTCTTCCAATAGTGAGCTATTCATAAGTTACAGAAATGTAAAAAAACTATATTTCAGAATTTACAGAGAAAATTGGTCGAGACTCCTAGATCGCAAGTATTCAAATCTTGGTGATTATCTGAATGATAAACAGATGAGGCAGATTCTTCGTGAAGAGCCTGTCGCACAATGGAACCAAGTTTTAGAGCCGACCTCTGATTATAAGTTTCGAGATCAAATTATTAAATTACCAAAATTGACGCGTGGTTTTTACCGTGTTGTGGTATCGGGTTTACCTCAGTTCAATGCTCGTCAAAATAATAAAGTGGTTCAGGCTCCTTTTTGGTTTTCGGATAACGTATTACTCATTCGCAGTCGAGGAGCTGTAATCGAAGGTCTCTTAGTCGATGCACGGGATGGAAAGCCTGTTTATAAGGCTCAAATTGAAGTTTACAAGAAAGGAAATGAGGGACGTTACCAGAAATTTCTTACTCTGCAGACTAATCAAGCGGGTCAATTCAGCCATGCTAAAAAAGGCCAAAGGGATTATGGATCATTTACCTATCATATAAAAAGTCCTAAAACCGGCGAAATTTTGTGGAATCAAAATATGAGCTTTTCTCATATTCCCCAGCGACGAACAAAATCAAGTGTGAAATTCTTTACCGATCGCGCAATTTATCGTCCTGGACAAACTATAAAATTCAAAGGAATTGCTTACAGTTCGCAACATAGTACCAAGAATTACAATGTTCTTGTTGGGCGTAATATAACCGTAGCTCTTCGTGATGCAAACTATCAAGAGATTTTTAGGCAGAGTTTTGTGACTAATGAATTTGGCTCTTTTTCTGGTTTGTTTACGGTGCCGTCTAATGTTTTGACTGGTCGTATGACTCTGCAAGCGAGTAACCCTGGCGGGCGAACAACCGTCAGAGTAGAACAGTACAAGCGCCCTAAGTTTGAGGTCAAGATTGACAAACCTGTAAAACAGTACCGACTTGATGATGAAGTTGAGATACTCGGTAGGGCAACAACCTTCAACGGTGTGAGTATCACCAATGCAAAAGTGAAGTATCGAGTAGTTCGTCAAACTAGAATGCCTTGGTGGTGGCGGTGGCATAATCCATTTACAGCGAATCGCGAAATTAGTTTTGGTGAGGTTCTAACAGACGAAGAGGGAGCTTTTCAGCTTAAATTCATGGCAGTTCCTGATCGAAAAATAGATTCGACCATAAAGCCCTCTTTTGAATACCAGATCACTGTAGATGTTGTTGATCCAACGGGTGAGACTCGCAGCGCAACTGAGTCGATTCGTTTGGGGTACACAGCTATTGATGCGCGTATCAGTGTGGATAATTGGTTGCAGGCTAACGAGTCATTCAACCTAAATATTAGTACGAAAAATCTTGATGGAAAGCGTGTTGACAGCAAAGGTAAATTGACAATTTACACTCTTCAGCAACCTCAGAAACCATTTCGAAAGCCGTCAAAGCAAAGATCAATTTGGTTGAATAAAAGTTCGAAGTCTTCAAAACTTGATATGTCTGATCATCGGAATTGGCGTAATGGTGTAAAACTTAATGACTTTAATATTTTTACCGAAGGAGGTTCGCACGATTTAGCATTGGAATTTAAGGCTGGAGCCTACAGAGCAGTGTTTAAAACTTTTGACAAATTTGATAATGAAGTAGAGTCTAAGCTTGAATTTATAATCTTTGATACACAGTCTGATGTTTTCGAAACCAGGGTCCCTAGTTTTTTTAGAATTCGCAATAAAAGCTTAAATGCAGGTGAAAGTTTGGAGGCTATTTGGGCGAGTGGCTATAAAAATACTAAAGCCTTCGTCAGTATAAGTCAGGAACATCGAATCCTAAAGCAATATTGGACTGATTCGACTGCAGGAATTCATTTTATTGAATTTCCAGTAAATGATTCGCACAAAGGAGGTTTTAATCTTCAGATTTATTTTATACAGGAGAATCAGATCTATGAGTATAATCAGAGAATTCATGTTGCGTACCCTGAAAAAAATCTAAAAATCAGTTGGGAGAGCTTTCGTAGTACTCTCAGACCTGGTCAAAAAGAGCTATGGACACTAAAAATCAGGGGATCTCAGGCAGAAAATTTGGCAGCAGAGTTGGTAGCGACTCTTTATGATGCTTCTCTTGATAGTTTTCTGCCACATGCTTTTTCCGACTTTAACAATACTTTTTGGAAAGCTGCTTCTACATCCAAATTTCGTAGAAATCTGTATCTGAAAAAACTTCAGACTTGGTTCGTTAATTACTATCATAGTTCTCGTGGCATAAATCGAAGCTACCCACAGTTTCCTTGGCAGATTCAACAAGGTTTTCAACATTTTTTTCCAGAACCTGTACATCGAGGAATGATGATGACTAAGTTTGGTGGCGTCATGGAAATGGCTGAAATGGATGGGGCAGCTCCAGATACTGGAATGTCTAGAACCAAACTATTTAAGGCTTCTCGTAGTCGCGGTAAAATCATGAAGAAGTCAGTTAACGTAGCGACTTCATTAGCTACTGAGGGGATAGCCGCAGATCAAAGTGCTACAAACAATAATACTCAATTTACGGCACGAACTAATTTAGCTGAGACGGCTTTCTTTTTTCCAAAATTGAGGAGTGACGATGAAGGTATTGTACGTTTGGATTTTAAAATACCTGAGGCTTTGACCCGCTGGAAGTTTATGGCCATGGCCCATGGGGCCCAGCTGGAATCGGGTCTTATTACTGATAATGTCGTAACACAGAAAGAGTTAATGGTTCAACCCAATGCTCCGCGATTTTTGAGACAATCTGATGAATTAGTTTTTACAGCTAAGATAAGCAGTCTAGCTAACCAATTGATTCGAGGTAAATCCACATTGCGTTTGTACAATGCATTGACTGAAGAGCAAATAAGTGGAAATCTAATACAGAGTACCCAAGATCTTGATTTCTCCTTAGAGAAAGGTAAGTCAATAACTTCAAAGTGGCGCTTGAAAATTCCGGAAATTAATTTTCCAATACGCTATCAGGTTAAAGCTGAATCTACTGATTTTACGGACGGCGAAGAAGGAATTTTACCGGTGTTATCTAACCGTATTTTAGTTCGTGAAAATAAGGCATTATGGGTTAGGGGTAATGAGTCTAGAGAGTTCGCGTTTACGAAGCTTATTAACTCAGCTAAAAGTGATAGTCTTCAGCATGAAAAGTTAGTTTTACAGATGACTAGTAATCCAAGCTGGTATGCAGTGATGGCTTTACCTTACTTGTCGGAATATCCTTACGAATGTAGTGAACAGCTTTTTAACAGGTTGTATGCGAATCAATTAGCTTCAAAAATAATAAGAGATAATCCAAGAATTGAAAGAATTTTTGAGCAATGGCGAGGTACTGATAGTTTGAAATCACCGCTCCAAAAAAATCAGGATTTAAAGTCGGTTCTTTTAGCACAGACTCCATGGGTTTTAGAAGCTCAAAATGAAGAAAAAGCGCGACAAAATGTTGGGCTTTTCTTTGATCGTAATCATTTACAAAATCATTTGAAACAGGCATTTCAAAATCTAGCTCAAAGACAATTGAAAAACGGCGCTTTCTCTTGGTTTCCAGGGGGGCAATCTAACGAGTTCATAACTCTGTACATCGTTACTGGCTTTGGTAGATTACGACAATTAGGGGTAGATGTTGACATAAGTCTTGCGATGAAAGCGCTCGCATATTTGGATGAAGAGATCAATAATCGTTATCTACGGATTCTAAAAAAGCGTAATATTGATCAAAATCACCTGAGTCCTATCGTTGCATTATATCTTTACGGCCGCTCTTTTTTTCACAAGGAGGCAGAGATTGCCTATCCGGCAGCTCTTGATTTTTGGATGAGTCAGGCAAGTAAATATTGGACAAAATTGAATAGTCGGATGAGTGAGGCTCATATTGCACTGGGAATGTATCGCTTGGGAGATCAAAGGCTTGCAAATAAAATTTTGAAAAGTTTGCGTGAAAGAGCGTTATACAGTGAAGAAATGGGTATGTACTGGGGCGATGAAGAGTTTTCCTATTGGTGGTATCGTGCTCCTGTAGAGACTCAGTCAATGATGATTGAACTTTTCTCGGAGTTTGCTGAAAATGATAAGGAAATCGACGATCTCAAGGTTTGGCTGATCAAACAAAAACAAACTCAGAACTGGAGAACAACCAAGGCTACTTCAGATGCTATTTATTCATTACTTTTGCAGGGTAGTAATTGGCTTTCCAATACTGAGCTAGTTGACGTTCATTTAGGTGGAGAACTCATACAGCCTGAAAAAATCGAAGCGGGTACAGGCTTCTATGAAAAGCGTTTTAATCCCGGTCAGATTATTGCAAATTTTGGTAAAATTAAACTTACAAAGAGAGATGAAGGGGTGGCCTGGGGTGGCTTATTTTGGCAATATTTTGAAGATATCGGTAAACTCACCCGTCATGTGGGCCCTCTAAGTCTTCAAAAAAAGCTATTTGTACGCAAAAATACAAAATCTGGGCCCGTTATCGAACCTTACGAAAGTAAACAATTAGAGTCAGGCGATACATTAGTAGTTAGAATAGTCCTACGTGCTGATCGAGATTTTGAATATGTTCACCTTAAAGACATGCGCGGGGCTGGCACCGAACCGGTAAATATACTTTCTGGTTATAAATATCAAGATGGTTTGGCCTATTATGAATCCACGAAAGATACGGCTACGCATTTTTTTATTGATTATTTACCTAAGGGTACTTATGTCTTCGAGTATGACTTAAAGATTTTTCATAGCGGGGAATATCAAAGTGGTATGGCTGAGATTGAATGCATGTATGCTCCAGAATTCAACTCCCACTCTCGTAGTTTTGCTTTAAAGGTTAAGTAAGTACTTATGATGTCATTCCATTGAAATCTAGTTAATGGTGATTTAGAATGCACCCTCAAACGGTTGCGAGCGGGAGAATTTATGGCTGTAGTAACACTGGATAACATTACCAAGATTTATCCCGGTAATAACGAGTACACTGTCAAAGAAACTAGTTTGACAATCAATGACGAAGAGTTTGTCGTATTGGTAGGTCCCTCAGGATGCGGTAAGTCCACCATGTTACGCATGGTGGCTGGTTTAGAGGACATCTCTGGCGGTACTCTGAGTATTGACGGTCGTGTAGTGAATGATGTTCAACCCAAAGATCGTGATATTTCAATGGTTTTTCAAAACTACGCGCTTTATCCACACATGACAGTTAGAGAGAATATTTCATTTTCATTGAGGTTGAAGAGAGAACCTGAAGACCAGATAATTCAGAAGGTTGAAAAGACTGCTGAAATTCTTGGTTTGCAGGAATTACTCGAGCGTAAACCAAAGGCTATGTCGGGTGGCCAAAGACAGAGAGTTGCATTGGGCCGTGCAATTATTCGTGACCCCAAAGTCCTGCTCATGGACGAACCTTTATCGAATTTAGATGCTAAGTTGCGTGGACAGATGCGAGCTGAGATTTTGAAGTTACACAAAACAGTTCGGAATACCATAATTTATGTTACTCATGATCAGGTTGAGGCTATGACTATGGGCGATCGCATCGTTGTGTTGGATGGTGGCTACGTGCAACAAGCTGATACCCCTTATCAAGTTTATAATTTTCCCTCAAACAAATTTGTAGCTGGATTTATGGGCTCTCCCCCGATGAATTTTCTTACGGCTAATATTTTTGACGACGGGGGTAAATTTTTTCTTCAAGGCCAGGGCGTAGAACCATACAAACTGCCTATAATCGATGAGAAAATTACAGATGAAATCAAGGCGTTGGTTGGTAAGGAGGTTGTCTTAGGCATTCGTCCTGAAGACGTTTACGACGAGACAAATCTGAAAGCTAAAAACTTTACAGATTGTATAATTAAATCCGAAGTAGATATTGTGGAACCCCTTGGTGCTGAGCTTTATGTACACACTAAAGTTGGGTCTGAGAACATGATCGGACGAATCGAACCTGATGTCAATATTGGTACTGGAATGCAGTTCAGTGCTTTCGTAGATCCAACACGTTTACATATCTTCGATGTGAAAACAGAAAAGCGTATCAGTAAGTAAATACTCATGACAAAAATCTGGTAGCTTCCCATGCTCAGACTTTCTGCCCTCGTTTTGGGAGTACTATGAAAAATTTACTTTTGCTCTGGATCACATGTTTTTGTTACACGGTTAATGCAAGTCAATCCTATGAAAGCCTTCAGAAACAAATAGAACAACTTGAAGCTCAGTTGAAATATTTGAAGAGCGAGGTGCAAAGTCAGAGAGACCAGTCAGAGCGGAGTGCTAAAGTAGACCTAAAACCTGGATTAAAAGTAACTTCGCCCAATCAAAGACATAATTTTTCTGTTGGTGGTCGTGTCATGTTTGATGTGCACAATATCAGCCCAGATAATTCATTGAGCTCGGCATTGGGGCTTTCAGGAAAAGACGGTGTTCAATTCAGAAGAACTCGAATGTTTATAAAGGGTACGCTTAATAAAAAGCTTCATTACCAGTGGCAATACGATTTTTCTAAGGCAGGCATAGGGCAGACAAAAGCGACCTATCTAAAGTACAAGGCTAATGATGGTCACAGTATTTGGGCCGGAAATATTAAGGAGCCTTTTGGCTTGGAGGAGGTAAATAGCTCTAAACACGAGACTTTTATGGAGGAGTCAGCCGTAACTCTCGCCTTTACTCCTAATTATAATCCAGGGTTTTTGTATCGTAAGGAAGATCCTATTGATGATTTTGGATGGGAGTTGGGAGTCTTTAAGACTGATGAGGGTGGTTTCGGGAGGAGTCCTAATACAACAGACTCTAATCTGGGCGACTGGAATTATACAGGCCGTTTAACTTATATAGCCAATTACAATACAGATAAGCATAAAGTTTTACACTTAGGTTTGGCTTATTCCTACCGGAATTTGAATGGCGATAATATTCGCTATGATAGTAAAGTTGAAAATATTTATCACAATGTAAGTCTTGTAGATACCGGTTTAATTGCTGCTCAATCGGCGCATCAATTTGGTTATGAAGCGGCCTGGGTCAATGGACCGCTTAGCATGCAATCAGAGTTATTTGATATACGTGTCGATCCTACGTCTGCGAAATCGAGTGCTAACTTTGGCGGCTATTATGTAATGGCTAGCTATTTTTTGACTGGTGAAAGTCGTCCTTATAACCGGACTTTTCGCTACTTCGGTCGTGTTAAACCACGTACTAGTTATTTTCTAGGTGGTAGCGGTGCATGGGAGCTCACGGCTCGCTATTCATCGGTGGAACTGAATGATTTCGATGTACGCATATTTGGTGGTGAAGCTGATAGCAAAACATTAGGCGTTAATTGGTACATGGATTCGAGAACTAGACTTATGCTCAACTGGATTAATACAGATGTTTATTCTGGGACCGGTTTAAGTCTTGGTAAAACAGAGTCTATTTCTATGCGTTTTCAGGTTGATTTTTAGATATATCGGTATTTTTGGCCCTCATTAAGCGAATTGATAACATTAAATAGTCTTTTCAGACTGTAATTGTCTTGAAAAAATACCATTGTTCAAGCATATTTGGACCTGTGCTTGAAGATAATGTAGTAGAAAAAGATCGTCGCCAAACCGTCGATACAAGAATTATATCGCCCCACAATCTTAGAGAAGATCTTGGACAAGACCGATTACGGCCCCTAAATTTTGATGAATTTATAGGTCAGGACGAGCTAAAAGAAAAATTAAAAATTTTCATCAAAGCCGCTTTGCAACGCGATGAAGCTCTGGACCACGTTTTGTTAGCGGGTCCACCGGGACTTGGTAAAACTACCTTCTCAAAAATTATAGCAAATGAATCGCAGACAAACTTTGTGATTACTTCGGGTCCAGCAATTGAGCGACAGGGAGATTTGGCAGCTATTTTAACCAATCTCGCACCACGTGATGTTTTATTCATTGATGAAATTCATCGTTTGCGGCTTCCAGTGGAGGAAGTTTTATACTCTGCTATGGAAGATTATAAACTTGATATTGTCGTAGGCAAAGGTCCCGAAGCACGCACATTGAGGATTGATGTTCAACCTTTTACTCTTGTGGGAGCAACAACCCGAGCAGGTTTGCTCAGTGCTCCACTAAGAGATCGATTTGGAATTTTGGCTAATTTTGAATTTTACAATGAAAATGACTTATCAAATATTATTCAGCGCTCTGCCAAAATTTTGGGCGTTTCAATAGAGGAAGCAGCATCATTAGAATTAGCTGGTCGAAGTAGGGGAACACCGCGCATAACTAATAGATTATTACGAAGAGTAAGAGATGTTGCACAGGTTCGTGGTGAAGGGGTAATTGGAAGCAAGACTACGCATGATGCTTTGGCCATACTTAATGTAAATGAGCAAGGTTTAGAAAAGCTAGATATGAAGATTTTGAGTATCCTAGCAGATACTTACGAAGGAGCCCCAGTGGGTCTTTCTACTCTCGCAATATCAGTAGGAGAAAATGAAGAAACTATTGCTGAGGTTTGTGAACCTTTTTTGATTCAATTAGGCTTTGTAGAGAGAACTCCTAGAGGGCGTCGAATTACTGCTCATGGGAGTCGCTATTTTGAGGACTGGAAGAGTCGACAGTGACTAGCAGGAGGCAACCAGAAGATTTATCTAAAATTTTGAATGAACGTAGCGTAGGTTCATTTGATCGCCTCTTCGAAACCCTTGGGCAAATAATAGAAAAAGATTTAGATGCGGAATTGGTTTATTTCTTCGTTAAAGAGGATTTGTTGCCTGAAATGCAATTATCATGGGGGAGTTCTAATACAATAAAGTCTCAGGCAGATCAGTATTTTTATCATTTGAAGGCTTTCATATATCAATGCCTCGATCGTGATCCCCAAATTTTAGAAAATCTGTCTATCCCGCTACTCGATTTACAAATTTCATCAATGATTGTTTACCCGGTCTATTTCGGAGACGGTAAGCGAGGTGTTTGGTTAATTGCTAATCCTAAAGACACCAAAAAACTATATCAAGAATCCCATCTCGAAACATTAGATTTGATTTTGTCTGAATGCTTTCCCGTGCTTGAACAATTAAAGTTAAAACAGACTGTTAAAGTCTATCAGTTTGAACAGCGTCTAACTACTCGATTGAATAAGCTGATTGACTCCAATCATGATTTTGATACATTTTTGAGAAATATGCGGGAAATCATAGAGGATACGGTGCAATGTCAGAGTGTTCTTTTTCTTATGTTTAACGAGGTGGCAGGTCAGTTTTATCTGGAAGCTGGGAATGCCGAAGGGTGCGAATTTTGGGCAAATCAAGAAGATTTCTTTAAAGGTCTGGCGCGACAATCAGAGACACAAGGAGTATTTGCTAAAACTTATAGTGGAAGAAATTTTCAGGGAGAAAAATATGGTCTCGATAGATTAGAAACCTGCCTCGTTTTGCCACTTAAATTTTATGAACGAGTTAGTGGTGCTTTTATCCTTCTCAATAAGTGTGAGCAGCAAAATTTTAATGAGATTGATGTTCGCTTGATGAATATAATTATTAGGAGTAGCAAGTCGGTAATTTTTCGTGAGCGCGAACGAAACTCTATTGTAAGTTTATTTGAAAAATTTGTTTCTGACAAAATAGTTAGAGAAGTTTTAGAACATCAAGACAGCGGATTATTAAGAGAACAAAGACGTAATATCACAGTATTGTTTATTGACCTAAATGGATTTACTACGATAACAGAAAATGAACCCCCCACCGTCGTCATAAAACAGTTAAATGAATTTTTGACTGAGATGACAGAGCAAGTATTTCAGTTTGGAGGAACACTAGATAAGTACATTGGTGACGAAATTATGGCGATATTCGGATCGCCGATCAACATAGATAATCATGCAGAGCGAGC
>MDTD01016838.1_pt1 | contig 13572 bp, 11 predicted proteins | sample 811221 | NCBI WGS metagenome assembly MDTD01 (sample SAMN05326646, study PRJNA326480) | marine metagenome | isolation source: seawater | place: Pacific Ocean: South West | collected 2011
GAAATTCAGGCAGAGTTGGGTTACATCCCCAATGAGCACTTAGAAAGTATCGCCACCGCGTTTTCACTCTCGACGGCAGAGGTTCATGGCGTCGTCAGTTTTTATCACGATTTTAGAACGTCACCATCTGCTCAGCAGAGTATTCAGATTTGCTGTGCCGAAGCCTGTCAGGCATCGGGATCACGCGAATTGGAGCGTGGCGTTACCGGTGTTCTGGGTGTTGAGTTTGATGAAACGCACCCAACAGATAATTACCGCCTTGAGCGAGTGTACTGTCTGGGTAATTGTGCCTGCGGTCCCTCGGTTCGCATTAATGACGAGGTGTATGGACGCGTTGATCTAGCAAGCCTACCTCAGTTAGTGACTGAGGCGGTGCAGTCATGACGATCACGGTTTATATCTCGCAAGATACGACAGCGGTCGCCGTCGGTGCTGAGCGCGTCGCGACAGCCTTCGTTCAGGCGGCGCTCGATGCAGAGTTAAGTTACACACTGGTGAGAAATGGATCGCGCGGTGCGTTCGGTTTGGAGCCCCTGGTCGAGATCGAAACGGCGGCACAAGGGCGATTGGCTTTTGGCCCTGTCTCTGTGGATGACGTTTCTTCACTTGTTACTGCGATTACCGACGGTGAGTACGAGCGCCATTCAAATTACTTGGGTCCGGTGAGCGATATTCCCTGGTTATCAAAGCAAACACGCATTACGTTCGAGCGTTGTGGTGAAGGTGATCCCACTGATCTCGCTCACTATCGCGCACTTGGTGGATACCACGGGCTTGAGCGCGCGCTGACACTGTCGCCGCAAGCCATTGTCGATGAGATTAAAGTGTCGGGCCTGCGAGGAAGAGGTGGTGCCGCATTTCCAACGGGCATTAAGTGGCAGACAGTCCTCGATGCCCATGGCGAGCAAAAATACATTGTTTGTAATGCCGATGAGGGCGACTCAGGCACCTTCGCTGATCGATTGCTGATGGAAGCCGATCCCTATCAGCTGATAGAGGGTATGACGATCTCAGGCTTGGCTGTTGGTGCCACAAAAGGCTTTATTTATTTGCGATCTGAATACCCCCGCGCACAGAAAATGCTGGAGCGAGCCATCGATGTTGCAATGGCGGAGGGTTACTTGGGAGTAGATCTCTGCGGCAGCGGGCAGCGCTTCGAGTTAGAGGTCCGAATGGGTGCCGGTTCCTACATTTGTGGTGAGGAGACTGCCTTGCTCAATAGCCTCGAGGGAAAACGTGGGGTGGTGAGAGCAAAGCCACCGTTGCCTGCCATTGAAGGCCTCTTTGGTAAGCCGACGGTGGTGAACAATGTCCTGACTCTGGCGTCTGTTAGTTCGATATTGGCCGATGGCGGTGCTGAGTACGCTCGGCACGGTGTTGATCGTTCAAAGGGAACCATGCCTTTGCAGCTCGCTGGCAACGTCAAAAATGGCGGCTTGATTGAGGTTCCCTTTGGCGTTTCGCTTACTAAAGTCATTAACGAATGGGGTGGTGGCACCCGTTCAGGACGTCCAGTCCGTGCGGTACAAGTGGGCGGCCCACTCGGTGCTTACTTGTCCAGCGATCAGCTGGATGTGCCCCTGACCTACGAGGCTCTGGCCGAGCTTGGCGGGATGCTAGGACACGGCGGAATTGTTGTTTTTGACGACACCGTAGATATGGCCAAACAGGCTCACTTCGCGATGGATTTTTGCGCAAAAGAGTCCTGCGGCAAGTGCACACCTTGCCGGATCGGTGCGGTCCGCGGGAGGGAAGTACTAGACCGAGTGGTCGATAGTACGGCGTCATCTAACGACTTAATTTTATTGCGTGATCTTTGCGAGACGATGGAGCAAGCATCGCTCTGCGCCATGGGGGGGTTGACGCCTTTGCCAGTTAAGAGCGCTATGGATAAATTCCCTGAGGACTTCGGGGTAACAGACAACCAGTATGAGGTGGCCGTGTGAACAGTATGGTCGAGTTTTACCAGCCACAAGCTGACTTTGGCACACCCAGTTCAAAGTCCACTGAGCTTGTGACCTTATCTATCGATGGGCGGGATGTTTCAGTTCCCGCGGGCACCTCAGTCATGCGTGCGGCCTTTGAGGCTGGCATTAAGGTCCCGAAACTTTGTGCTACCGATACGCTTGAGTCCTTCGGATCCTGTCGAGTCTGCTTGGTCGAAATTGAGGGAAGACGGGGCTACCCCTCGTCCTGTACCACGCCGGTAGAGGCGGGGATGACTGTCACGACTCAGAGCGATCAGTTGGCGAAAGTTCGCCGCGGTGTGATGGAGCTCTACATCAGCGATCATCCACTGGATTGCCTCACTTGTCCTACGAATGGCGACTGTGAGCTACAGTCGACGGCAGGAGAGGTGGGTTTACGCGATGTGCGTTATGGGTTCGCGGGTGAAAATCACACCCAGCTTGAGAAAGACGAGAGTAGTCCGTATTTCACCTTCGATTCGTCCAAATGTATTGTTTGCTCACGTTGTGTGCGCGCCTGTGAGGAGACTCAGGGAACATTTGCGCTGACCATTTCAGGGCGTGGCTTTGATTCTCGCGTTAGCGTAGGGCCTGAGACGAACTTTTTAGAGTCGGACTGTGTCAGTTGCGGTGCCTGTGTTGCCGCCTGTCCGACGGCTACGTTGACCGAGAACAGCATCATCGAGAGCGGAATACCTGAGCACTCGGTCACAACAACCTGCGCTTACTGCGGTGTCGGCTGTGGCTTCAAGGCTGAAATGCGAGGCCAAGAAGTGATTCGCATGACGCCGTGGAAAGATGGTAAAGCAAATGAGGGCCATGCCTGCGTCAAAGGTCGTTTTGCCTTCGGCTATGCGACCCACAAAGATCGCATGACCGAGCCGATGATTCGCGATTCGATTGATGACCCTTGGCAGCGTGTTAGCTGGGACGAAGCACTGACATTTGCTGCCAATCGGTTGCGTTCTATTCAAGAAAAATACGGCACCAAGAGCATTGGTGCTATTTCGTCTTCGCGCTGTACGAATGAGGAAGTGTGGCTGGTCCAGAAAATGGTGAGGACCGGATTTGGCAACAACAACGTCGATACCTGCGCTCGCGTGTGCCACTCCCCAACGGGTTATGGTCTGAAGCAGACCTTGGGTGAGTCGGCTGGAACACAGGACTTTGCGTCCGTTGCCGATGCTGACGTGATTGTCGTGATGGGAGCCAACCCGACAGAAGCACACCCGGTCTTTGGGTCGCGGTTAAAGAAACGACTGCGAGAGGGTGCTCACCTTATCGTTATCGATCCTCGTCGGATTGAAATCGTCGGTGCACCGCACGTGCGATCTGATCTCCACTTACCGGTTCGTCCCGGTGCAAACGTGGCGCTGTTGAATGCTATGGCGCACACCATCGTGACCGAGGGGCTAATGGATCAACGCTTTGTTGATTCACGTTGTGACAAGGTAGCGTTCAGTAACTGGCTGACATTCATTCAACAACCTGAGAACTCGCCAGAGGCCATGGAGGCCCATACCGGGGTACATGCGGATGATGTGCGTGTGGCGGCTCGTCTTTATGCCACAGGTGGAAATGCCGCCATCTACTACGGGTTGGGCGTTACCGAGCACAGTCAGGGCTCAACAACGGTCATGGCGATCGCTAACCTGGCCATGTTGACTGGGAATATTGGCCGACGAGGTGTCGGTGTGAACCCGCTTCGCGGGCAGAACAACGTTCAAGGTTCATGTGATATGGGCTCATTTCCGCATGAGCTGCCTGGCTATCGACCCGTGAGCGACGACGCTGTTCGTGGCAGTTTCGAAGCCGCCTGGGGTGTGACATTGGATTCTGAACCTGGGCACCGCATTCCTAACATGTTCGAAGAAGCCTTGTCTGGCGCCTTTAAAGGCCTGTACTGCCAAGGCGAGGACATTGCGCAGTCAGACCCCAATACACAGCATGTCGAAGCCGCACTTGAGTCGATGGAATGCCTGATTGTTCAGGACATCTTCCTTAACGAGACCGCGAAGTTCGCGCATGTGTTCCTGCCAGGATCATCATTCTTGGAAAAAGACGGCACCTTCACCAACGCGGAACGACGTATTTCGCGTGTGAGAAAGGCGATGGAGCCTATTGCCGGAAAAGCAGATTGGCAGTCGACGCTGGGTTTGGCTCAGGCGCTTGGCTGCGATTGGGACTACGAGAGTCCAGAACAGATCATGCGCGAGATATCCGCACTGACACCTACGTTTGCAGGTGTCACCTACGAGAAAATTGAGCGCTTGGGTAGCATTCAGTGGCCCTGTTGGGATGCGGAATCCGAGGGAACACCGACCATGCACGAGGAATCGTTCACGCGCGGTTTAGGACAATTCATTGTCACAGAGTACGTACCAACGGATGAGCGATGTTCACGTCGTTTCCCACTCATTATGACAACGGGCCGGATACTCAGTCAGTACAACGTGGGTGCCCAGACTCGTCGTACCGAGAATTCCGCTTGGCACGAGGAGGATGTTCTGGAAATTCATCCGGAAGATGCGCAGGAGCGGGGTATTTCCGAGGGCGACTGGGTCGGGATTTCGAGTCGAATGGGCGATACGGTTCTTCACGCCAGACTGTCGCAGCGTGTCCGACCCGGTGTTGTTTACACGACCTTCCATCATCCTGTTTCCGGTGCAAACGTTATCACTACTGACAGCTCGGATTGGGCAACGAACTGCCCAGAGTACAAGGTGACAGCCGTTCAGGTGACTCGTGTTACTCAGCCGTCTGACTGGCAAGAGCGTCAGAAGAGCTTTGATGTGAAACAGCAGCGCTTGGCGAAGGACTCTGTCGTTGGCTGAACATGCGCACAGTGATGTGAGCGAGACCGATCCCTCTGTGGTATCGGTGAGTCGCCGGCTGCAAGAGGATGGTACCTCCGTCGAAAACTTTGACGCGGTTGTCGCCGAGGTGCCCGTTGCAATGTCATTCAACGGTATTTCCTATGCCGTAATGATGGCCACCCCTTGTGACTTGGAAGATTTCATTCGTGGGTTCGCCATTGGCGAGGGTATCGTTGACAATGCGCGAGCGATTTTTGACATTGACCTAGAGTTCGGTGACGTCGGTGTCGCCGTGGACGCCACGGTGTCCAACGAAACGGCGCACCGGTTGAAATCTAGGCGCCGATCCATGGCCGGACCCAGTGGATGTGGTCTCTGCGGTATTGAGTCGATCGAGCACATAACGAGAGACATAGTGCCATTGCAGGATGCCAATCTGCCCAGTCAGGCCTCACTCGATAAAGCACTTAGCGGTATGCGACAGAGACAAGTGGTGTCTCAATCCACATCAGGTGCACACGCGGCCGTCTGGTGCGATATGGACGGCAATATCGTGACACTGAGAGAGGACGTGGGGCGGCACAATGCGCTCGATAAACTCATTGGCTGGCGTAGTTCGAAATCGACTGACGGGTTCGTACTGGTCAGTAGTCGTGCAAGCTATGAGATGGTGGCAAAAGCCGCAACGGCAGGCATTGGCGTGCTTGCGGCGGTTTCGGCACCGACCTCTATGGCCATAGAGACAGCGAGGGCCGCTAATCTCAAGCTCATCGCCTTTGCATCAAACGGCCGGCACGCACTTTATTCCTGAAGAGCCTCGCGTCAGTCGCGGTCAGGAATCACTGATTCATCGAAACGTTGGTTTTTCAGGAAGGGAGCGATCAATAGTCCCGTAAGCGTCATAGGATAGTTGGGTGATCCCCCAATGCCTATGTTGTCTGAGGGGCGCTCGCCCTTAACTTTGTGAAACGTGCCGAAAAGAATGTCCCAGACAATAAATTCGCCGCCGTAATTGCAATCACCGATCTTTTTATCTGGGTAATGGTGGTAACGATGGTTATCGCCAATAGAGAACAGGTACTCCCAAAACCCCAGTTTTAAATCGATATTTGAGTGCTGAAAAAGCCCAATACTCAACTGCATAAATACTGCCACCATCACGATTTCCGCGGACGGTTGTAGCAGCGCGAAGGGTGCGGCAAAAAGTATCGCTTGCACAATGACCTCGACCGGGTGGCTACGGATACCGTTTAGCCAATACAAGCGTTTCACAGAGTGGTGAGTGGCATGAAAACGCCATAGAAATGCGTTTTCGTGAAGTGCACGGTGCAGCCAGTAGCGAAAGAAGTCCTTAATCAGAATAAACAGCATGACTTGCACAGCACCAGGAAGCTCGCTCGGCCAAAGTTCGTGACCATAGGGTTCAAGCGCCTCAACAAGTGATACCAAAAACAGCACTTGAATCAGGTACTTTGCGAAACCATTCCAGAACGCGTTAGAGATAAACATCATTACGTCGACTGTCATATCGTTCCCCCCTTCCAGCCAATCTCGACTGAAGGGCATTAGTCGTTCAAGTGGTGCAGCAAACAGCCCGTAGACAACAGGGATCAGAGCGAGGGTTGCGATCGACGTGATCGATGCACCAGCCTCGGTCGCTTCAAACCCTAGCCACATTGAAATGATGAGCGTTAAGGGAAACAGGGTGTGTGCAATAACAGCTCGCAACCACGTGCCCTCCAACCAATAGGAGGCGCGGTCTAATTGTCGCAAGAGCGTATTCACGGGTAGGATCAATAAGTAATGACCCAGCTCCTCAAGTAGGTTCAGCGGCGCTCCTACCCAGCGCGCTAGGCGGTTTGCAAAGACCTCATTAGAGGGGAGTTCTTGGTTTCGCATCGATATTGTTCTTATGGTGAGCGTCGGTGCCAATCAGCGATGGAGAATACAGCATCTGATCGTTCTGTCATAGAAATAGCTAAACCCACGCTTGGACGTTGCAGTCTGGCAGGCTCTATACTGATTGCGTATCGAAAAATGATGAGTGAGTCGATCGCTGTGTACTATCGCTCAGTACATCTCGTTTTCATCGCAAGTGTTAAAGTGCAGAGGTATCTGCGCATAGCCTAAAACGCAGGTTGAAGAAAAGATGAGTGCAGTTGCCCAATTATCCGATGGCAGACGGCTTCGCTCTGAGCGCAGTCGTCAAGCGATGATCAACGCCGCCTTGATCTTGATCGAGGAGGGTAATTTCGCACCCACGGCTAAGCAGATCTCTGCGCGCGCCGGTGTGGGTATACGTTCCTTCTTTCGCCAATTCGAAGATATGGACCAGTTTTTTGCCGCGTTGGACGAGCATACGGTTGGGTCCTTCTGGGAGAGTTTTCTTCACGAGGGAGACCGGGAGGGGACACTGACCGAGCGTCTAGATTCGATTGTGGCAACCTATGCGAAGGCATTTGAAGAGCATCGCTCACTGTTACTCGCGACAAAGTCTCTGCGCTGGAGTTCTCGGGTTTTGAAGGAGAACTATGAGCGCTACCAACAGATCTCCAGAGCCAACAAGGAGCGATGGCTGCCAGAAATATGTCAGCTTCCTTCGGACGAAAGAGAGTTGGCCGACGCGTATTTGTCGTTCGAGATGTGGCATCGTCTGCGAGACATTCAAGGTTTGTCATGCAGCGCCGCACAGGCCGTGATTCTAAAAGCCCTGACGCGACTGCTGAATCCCTAAAGCTCAGTATTCACTGATCACGGTAGTTATCGAGAGAAAGGCTGAAGGGAGCTTGATTTGGCATATCATGTGCCATATCTTTTTTGCAACGATTTAGACACCTGTTGTATCCATGCTCAGACCAATAACAAGACTACCCCGGGGGCGTCATGTCACAGCAATTTAAGGAGCAAGGCGGCGCGGCAACCATGGACCCATCGCCATTGGCGCGTCGTCTGACCTCGAATCTTGCCAGTTACCTAAACAGCGAAAAAAAGCTGATAAAACGCCGACTGAAAGCGGAAAAGGCGAGGAAAAAAGAGGGTCGCCCTCATGTCGTTGATTACTTTCATCAAGTGGAAGACGGTTACAGCCACCTCGCGAGTCAGGTACTGGAAGCGTTTGCGGAGCGGTATGACATTGAACTGCGATGCCACATCGCTCGTGGCCCAGCGGGTAAGAATGCGCCAGACGCTGCGTTACTGCTGAAGCTCTCGCAATACGATTCCGCGCTCATTGCCGATGAGTACGGGCTGAAATTTCCAAGAGGCAGTAATCCTCCGAGCCCAGAGGCCGTATGTCAGGCAAATGCATTGTTAGCAAATGTGCCTCAGGCCGATCTCCCAGGGGTCATGGCAACAGTGGGCGACGCGCTGTGGTCCCGTGATGAGGCGGCACTCGCCACACTCGCTGATGAGCATGGTTGTGCCTCACCCGAGAATACCGAGGCGCGGTTGAATGCAGCCACGGCCTTGCGCGCACAGCTGAAACACTATTCCGGTGCTATGTTCCACTATGAAGGTGAGTGGTATTGGGGGGTCGATAGACTTCACTACCTCGAGGCACGCTTGGCCGAGCTTGGTGCAGACCGCCAGTCAGATCAGCCTTACATCACGCAATGTCCCCAGGTGTCGGTCGATGGCGTGCACAATGCATCCGATTTAACGCTCGAGTTTTTTCCCTCGCTACGCAGCCCGTACACCTCGATTGTGTTTGATGAAACGATCGAGCTCGCAGAGAGGGCGGGCGTCACGCTGTCGATGCGCCCGGTCCTACCGATGGTGATGCGCGGTGTACCTGCTACCCGTGAAAAGGGTATGTACATCTTCTCCGATACGGCCCGAGAGGCCCGCAGGCGTGGCGTTCCCTACGGCAACATGTATGACCCCATCGGTAACCCGGTGAGGCGGTGCTACTCGCTGTATCCCTGGGCCGTCAGTCAAGGGAAGGGGAATGAGCTCTTATCCGGCTTCTTGAAGCATGCCTTCGCGCTGGGTGTGAACACCAATAACAGTCGCGGTCTCAAGCGAGTTGTCGAGTCGGCAGGTCTGAGCTGGAGCGAGGCAAAGAAACACCTGGGAGAGACGGAGTGGGAGGCACTACTAGAAACTAATCGGCTCTCGATGTACGAGGGTGGCTTATGGGGCGTCCCCAGCTATCGGCTGATTGATGCCAAGGGACAAACCCACTTAGAAATCTGGGGCCAAGACCGGTTGTGGTTAGTCGCCAGGGAAATTCGCCGCCTTCATAACACGCATAGCGCAAGTTAGCGGGTCAATGGCAGCATTGATGAGAGAGACCTGACTGACCGGAACTCACAACTAGAGCGACTTTACCACCCGAGTTTGGGATTACCCGAAGCCCAGGGCTTTTGCTTCTTTAGCCAAAACAGTGGCTACGGCAGGCTCACCCCGAACGGCCTTAATGAGGGCGGCGAACTTGGGGTAGGTGTCGCTGCAAACCTCATAGCCTGCATAGCTCGCGTTCACGAAGGGCGTTACCAACGTCAAGTCGGCGACAGAAAACGTACCAAACAGATAACCCTCACCGGGTAACTGTCCCTCGATATAGCGCAACAGGGGCGGCAGTTTCTTATCTATGATCGTGGCGATCAGTGCCTCGTCGGGGTCTTGCTTGAAAGCACGCGGGCGCATAAAACGCTGAAAAAAGATTCCCGCAGCAAGCTCGGCCACCGGTCCGGATGCGAAATCATCGTACCAGTCGGCCATTGCCTTATCCGCTAGATCAGTCGGGTAAAAAGGAACATCCGGATAGGCGGACTCGAGGTAGCGGCAGATTACTTTGGAATCGCCAAGCGTCAGATCGCCGTCCACGAGCGTCGGAATCTTTCCCAGTGGATTGAGCTTTTTATAGTCCTCGTCACCGGTAAAGGGCATTTGCGTGACCATTTCATACTCAAGGCCCTTGAGCTCAAGGGTAATCAAAACTTTTCTAACAAATGGAGAGCCGTGAACACCGTGGACTTTTAGCATGAATACCTCGTTTCTTTTTGTTATCGCTGATCGTCTTTCAGTGTTAAGAATGTAGCATTTTTTACGAGCGGACGAAGTGGTCTCGGGGCTTGCATCGATTGGATGCAGCGACGAGCATTGAGTGGTTTCACTACCGTGTTGATTTTTGAGGATGCTCCAGTGGCGCAATTGACTTTCTTTTACGATCTTTCTTCCCCTTGGACCTACCTTGCGTTCAACAATGTTCAAGAGGTCATTGCAGAGACGCAGGCCACTGTGTCATGGCGTCCCTTTCTGGTGGGTGGTGTGTTCAACGCGGTCAATCAAAGTGTTTACGCCGCGCGCTCTAACCCAACGGACCCCAAAGTCATCCATAACTTCACTTGGCTTCACGAGTGGGCGCGTCTCGCGAATTTACCGCTGGATTTCCCGACAGAACACCATCCAGTAAAGTCCGTGTTACCCATGCGCATGTGCTGCGCTCTTGAGCACGATCAGGAGGTCCTCAAGGCTTTCACTAAAGCCGCGTTTGACGCCTATTTTGCTGACGGTCGGAACATTGATGACCCGCTTGTCATGAGCGATGTGGCTCAGAGCCTCGGTCTTGATGGCGAAGCGCTGTTAAGTAGAGCGGTTGAGCCTGCAATCAAGGATCGGCTGCGAGCCAACACAGAAGAGGCTATTTTGAAGGGTGCCTATGGTTCCCCGACTATGATCGTCGACGACGCACAGCTTTACTTTGGTAACGATCAGTTACCGCTGGTGCGTCGGGCGCTTGGTGGGTAGGTCAGTTCAGGCTAGAACAACTTGTAACGCGGACCGCGAGGCTTGGGGACGATGTGCGTCTCGGGTAACTGGCACAAGCGCTCCATCTTGTTGATGCTTCCGTCGGCGTATTCCCAGATGAGGAACTCACCCTCGCGGTAGCGCCTCACCACCCTCGGTCCCCAGCCGAATACATAGAAATTAAGAATTCTCTCTTCCCAAATCATTGAGGCAGAGGTCCGCATGCAAAAATCTTTACCACCGGCCGTAAACAGTACGCTGCCTTCTGTGTCGTTCGTATTTAGCCCGCCGGTACTATTTGGTCCATAGTCATGAATAATGCCAGCAGCCGTGACGACGACGCGCTCACCACATTGCTCCACGCGCTCGATATGACCGGTTCTCGCGCCCCCTATAGCTCGCCACAGTCCACGAATATCGTCTGCACCCTCTGACAGCGGTTCCGTACAGTCCCTCAGTACGGGGAGCGGGAACTGTGAGTAGCCACAGTCTGGGGTATTGCCTTTGGGGATATCGCTCGCAGTCAAACCACTGCCATCTAATACCGGAAGTTCACAGTAATTGATCTGTGAGCCATCACCCGCCAAGGTCGCGGGATCGATCGTCAGCGGTGGGCGCGGCGACAAGTAGGCCAGCCAGAAGAGACCTGCAACAAAAAGGCAAAAGCCACCCAGTGTGTATTTGAGGACGCGGAACATGACGTGACTGTCTCCTGGTTTGCAGGGCTCCTCGGGTGTCAGGCACTTAGGGCCGCAGGATGATGCCTTCCTCGGCACCCACGTTACCGTCGAGCATGTCGCGGATTTTTTCCGTCATGGCCTGGGGTCCATGCGACTCCGACAATTGAATCCAGCCACTCGCTGCCATCATAAAGTCAATCATGGCAGCCCCCATTTGGCGCATCATTGCACCCGAACCAATCCGCTCGCGCAAAACGGCAATTTGATCGGGTGCTGACCAAAATATCGGTTTCGCGCCGGGTAGATCGCGGTGTGCTCCGAAGGCGCCCGCGTTCCAGTGCGTTTTACCTACGGCGCCCGAATAGGGGATCGTATTGCCCAGACGTGTGTGCAGTGCGGCGACCACATCGGCGTTACCAGCGACATCAAAAATGAGGGTGTCGGTTCCCACGGGTATCAGGGGTACTTCATCGTAGGTGAGAACCGTGTCATAGCAGTCCAACCCTTCCACAAATGGCTTATTCTTCGATGACGTAAGCCCAATCGTCTCGATTGTTCCCGAGAAGTGCTTGCGCATCAGATACCCAAAACCCATAGCGGTCTTGGCTGACGCAGAAGTCACCACAATGCGCTTTGCGCCGTAAAAGTCATGATCCTCGCAGTAACTTTGCATTAGGAATGAGGTTCCAAACAAAGGCCTAAAGAGCATGATGGCCTCTTCAAACTCCGGGGCGTAGCCTGGCTCGGCTTTGGTGAAGGCGTATTCGTTATAAAACGGTGGCACAACAGTCCGGCATTCACGGGTATCAGTAAATCCGCTGTGACTGACGTCGCCGGGTATCATTCTTATGTGAGAGGCGATGGGTAAGAATCCGTAGATCCGGTCACCGACGACGATATCTGGATGATTCGATTGAACGATGTCTCCGTAACCCCAGCAGGGCAGGTTCGCATAGCCCTCACTGGCTGGATAAATATCGAGATACCGGATTAACCCTGACTTGCCCGCGAAGCCATAGCTGATGGAATTCGCTGTCATTGCAATCTTGTCGACTCGGACACGGATCTCGTCTTCGTCTAAGTCGTCCTTTGGTTCGGGCTGCAGTTCCACCCGCGATTGTCGGAAATCATCGATATCGAGAGAAAGTGTGTAGGCTGAGTCAGTCATAGCGAGTGTCAACGGTTGCTCGAGCGAATTTCGACCATAGGTTATGGCATAAATAGTGTCAATAAAGGATGCCGAGCAACTAAACGGGGAGCAGGGACTAATCACCTAGGCGAACCGTGAGCCATATATACCGTTTCGGCCTGTTTGCGATCGGTTAAACTCGACACCGTGATGTTTCCTCTTATACTTCAGCACCGGCAATTCTGGGGCGGGGCGTTAAGAAGCAGAAAAGGCTAGCCTAGCGCGCGGAGCGACAAATAACTCAGCCCTAGGCCAGTTGATAAACAGTAAGCGAGCTACCCAGGACTGAGTTATCTGGAGACGCTCCTAACTACGCAGGACGCGTGGAACAAATTGCGCGTTGAACGAATAGCGCATTAAACGAATAGCGAATAGCGCATTAAACGAAGAGAAAGGTACACGAACCGATGAACATGATGGACGCAGTCATTCTGCCAATGCACCCAGAAGGGCGGAAATTTGTGGCAATTTTTGCCGTGATTGCTCTTGTTTTGGGTCAGATCTGGGAGCCCTTATTTTGGGTGGGACTGGGTATTACGGTCTGGTGTTATTACTTCTTCCGAGATCCCGAGCGGGTCGTGCCTCAAAGCGAGAATTTCATTATTTCGCCCGCGGACGGTGTGGTATCGCTTATTCAAGAAGTAATACCACCCGCAGAGATGGGGTTGGGTGACGAACCGCTGACCCGTGTGTCCGTCTTCATGAATGTCTTCAATTGTCACGTAAACCGAGCATGTATTGATGGCACCGTAACTAACGTGACGTATCACCACGGGAAGTTTTTAAACGCTTCACTAGATAAGGCGTCGGAGCATAACGAGCGTAATTCCATCACGATTTCCAGAGATGATGGTCTCGCTATCGGAATCACACAGATTGCGGGGCTCGTTGCTCGGCGCATCGTCTGTTTTGTCGAAGAAGGCGCGAAACTGAGCGCCGGTGATCGCTTTGGGCTGATTCGCTTTGGTAGCCGACTCGATATTTATCTTCCAAAAGGTGTGGGCCCAGCCGTTTGTCTCGGCCAGAAAACCGTGGCAGGTGAAACCGTGTTGGCGCACTTAGACCAACCGCAGGCCCGCCTTGGGATTGCCAAGTGACCGAGCCACTCGATCGTGATCTGACGCAAGCCAAGGGCCGTGTAAGGCCATTGGCGCTGCTGCCCAACTTTA
>MDTD01145523.1_pt1 | contig 13572 bp, 10 predicted proteins | sample 811221 | NCBI WGS metagenome assembly MDTD01 (sample SAMN05326646, study PRJNA326480) | marine metagenome | isolation source: seawater | place: Pacific Ocean: South West | collected 2011
GATGGCGGCCTTCGGCTTCGATACCCTGGAGTTGCCGCAGGGCAATGATGCCGGCTATTGCCACCAGATCCTGACCCTGGCGCTGGAATGCGAACGACCGACTGCCGTCATTGCCCGGACCCATAAGGGGGCCGGCCTCAGTTTCATGGCTGCCAACCAGATCAATCGCCGGGGTTATGCCTGGCATGGCAAGGCTCCCGATGATGAGACCTACATCCGGGCGCTGATCGAATTTGCCGAGCTGAAGGAAGCCGCCCCGATTGCGGAAGCGATCATGGATTATGTCCACTCGGATGCCGGCAAGATCGGGGCACCGCGGCTGCAGGCGATTCTCGATAAGAGTGTCGACCATGAAGTGACTCTGCCGCAGGCTTCCAAATCCGGCCCGGCTCCGGTTTTCTTTCCCACCGGCACGGCTTACGGACGGGCCATTTACCGGCTGGCCAAGGAGAATGAGAACGTCTATGCTCTGGATGCCGATCTGGAAAATTCCTGCAAGCTGGGCAAGTTCTCCAAAAGTTTCCCTGAGCGCTTTGTGGAAGTCGGCATTGCCGAGCAGAATATGGCGAGCATGGCCGGAGGTTTTGCCTTGCGGGGCAAGCTGCCATTTGTCAACACCTATGCAGCTTTCCTAAAACGGTGTTACGAACAGATTTATGTCAATGCCACCGAAGGGACCAAAGTGGTGTATGTCGGCCATTATGCCGGGCTCTGCTATGCCCCCGATGGCAAGACCCACCAGAGCATCGGCGATGTGGCAATGATGCGGGCGATTCCGGGGATGCGGGTGCTTTATCCGGCTTTTGCGCAGCAGGTTTTCCCGATCCTCAAATGGGCGGCGGAAGAAGCCGAAGGTCCGGTCTATGTGCGGCTGCACCGCCGAGCTCCTGAAGTTTCGATGGAAGTCACGCCGGAACAGTCGACCTTCTTCAGGCCGGGCATCCCGCAGCAACTGGTGGCACAGCGCAAAACCACGGCTGCGATCCTCACTGCCGGTCCCCACATGACGGCGTTTTGCCGCCGTGCGATTGACCAGTTGCAGGCAAAGGATCGGCTGGTGGACCTGTGGACTTTTCAGGATTTGAGCATAATCGATGCGGCGATGGTGCAGAAACTGGCAGAGACTTACCAAACTCTTTACGTTATAGAAGAGACCCATGCATCCGGTGGACTGCACGATCTGATCAGTTCCACCTTCGCCCAGACCCCAACCCTCAAACGTCTTCCCCGCGTATATCAGCGCGCCACTACTCAGATGACGCTGTCGACGCTGGCACCGTGGGAACTCTACCAAAGAGAAGGTCTCCTTCCCTGCCAATTGAAAGACTGGATTCTCGATATCTCTTCCTGATTGTATCCGCAACCTATTTCCGCAACCTCATTCTGCCATCTTGCCGTCTCATCTTGCTGCAGCTTTTTTACCGGGAGATGCTCCCATGCCAAACAATCCCGTCAGCGATATCCTTCAGGACTGTCCGTCCGCGCTCCTGCAACAGTTTGTGGCCGACTGCGCCGCAGTCAATTCGCAGTTTGAAGCCGAGCTCATCCGTTTTATTTCGCAACGCATCGGGGATCAGTCGGATTTACACGACCGTTTGCGCTGTGCCGCAGCCCGCAATACCTGGCGGCAGCTCAAGGATATTCTCTTTGCGGTGCAGTGCGGCGAGATCAACCTGCAGACGCACCATGATCAACTGATCGAGCGCATCGAGGAGTTTTCCCATACCTGCAGTCGTCTCAATCTGCCGCGCGAAGTCCGCCGTCAGTTGATCGGTGAGATCCTCAACTATCTGGAAACCGATGAACTCGATGGAGCCCTGGTCGATGCCGGGCTGCAGATCTGCGTGGACCAGTCGGATGTCGCTTTCTTTGCCGAATTGCTGGGCAGTGCCGAGTATGACTGGTTCCAGGATCTCATCGATGATCGGCTTCACGCCCTGGAAAATCCGCACCATACGGCTTCGATGACGCCGCTGCGCGATCTCATTGCGCATTTTGATGAATGCCCTTCCGATGCCGGGCTGCAGGCGATTCTCAATGCCATTCCCCGCAGTGATCACTCCGAGCTGCTGCGGCAGTTGCGGCCATCCATTGACCGGGCGCTGCCGGTGGAACGGGCCTTTATCATGCACCGCATTGGCGATACCACTCAGGCTTTTACCTCGCTCCGGGATGTGGATCTCATGGCTCCGGCCAACCCGGACAGCCGTCCCCGCCTCATCCGGCTCTGCCGGCTGCTGGGGCAGGTCGATCCGCAGGCCACCATCGACGCGGTCAAATCGGCCCTCAGTCCTTTCAACCAGACGGCCAATCCTGAACTTGCCGCCCATAAGGCTGAACTGGTGGATGCGCTGCGGGAAATCTATCTGGAAGTGCTGGGCAATGAGGCTGAGTGGCAGGCGTTCAACCTGCGGTTGCAGGATGCCATCAGCCGGGATGCCCTCTTCAAAGAGGCGCTCCAGCGGAGACTGGCCCTATGCTGAACGACCTTCTGGATCAGGTCATAGCCATCGATACCAACACCGCCTTTGCCTATGTCGGCCTGCTCAGGAGTCACGATGACGATTGGATCAGGCTGAGCGAAGTGGCCGTTTATGATCGGCACGACAGCCGGGTTTCCCTCGAAAAATTCCTCATCGAATGCCGCACCTTCGGACATGGTTCTGCCCGCGGGGAATGTCTCATCCAGCGCCATCACGTCATTGCCATCACGCCGCTGGAGGCTGTGGTCGCGCCATGATCCTCTTGTTCCGAGCCGCCTCATGACCCGAGCCATCCTGCCCATACCTTCCGACTACGAGGGCATGATCTTCGAACACATCGGCCCACGCGGCGGAGGCGTTGCCCACACCCACGAAGAGCTGGAGTTCAACCTTGTCACCCATGGCACCTGCGATTACCTCATCGACGGGCGCAAGATCAGCCTGTCTGCCGGTTCGCTGCTCTGGCTCTTTCCGCAGCAGCTCCATGTCCTGATCAATGGCTCGTCTGATTTTCGCATGTGGGTAGTGGTGGGTCGTCCGGCGATGATGAATGCTGCCTGCCGCACCAGCGTCACCGCGCCCCTGTTGCAGGAAAACCATGACGAGATCAAGCTGCGCCAGCTCTCCATCACCCAGACAGAAGGGGTCAGCCGCCTCAGCCGCCAGATTTCCCGCCAGTCGCATCAGGTCGATCTCTTCAATGCCGGGGTCCGCTTCCTGCTGATTTCGGCCTGGCACGAATACCTGCGGGCCAATGAGGATATCGAGGAAGAGATGCTGCACCCTTCGGTTTTCAAAGCGGCGATGCTCTTCAAGGACGATCCCGCCGACGATTCGCTTGATGCCATCTGCCAGGATGTCGGCCTCAGTCAGGCCCACCTCAGCCGGCTCTTTCACAAACAGGTCGGCATGACCATCACCGATTACCGCAACGAGCAGCGCATCGAACGCTTTCGCCAGCTTTACGGAGCCGGTTACCGGCGCACCATCACCGAAGCCGCTCTTGCTGCCGGCTTTGGCAGCTATGCGCAGTTTTACCGGATCTGCCGCAAAATCCTCAACTGCACTCCCGCCCAGTATCAGGAACAGGTCCGCAACCCCTGAGCCTTTCGCCTTTACAAAGGTGTAGAGAAAAGGTGCAGACCTGCATTCCCTGAAAGTCATGCAGGCCTGAGACAGGTGAGTCCTATTGGCTTTCGATACCTCCGTGATGGCCAGTAATGCCACCTGCGCATTACCAAGATTGCCGATGGCATCAAACGGTCAACTTATTTGTTCATCAATTGAATGACATAGGCATAAGCGATCGTTGTCATGTGAGGTGATGAATGCTCATAAGACTGCATGAAGTACGAGTAAATAGAAGACAGATCATGCGATGGCGGGCGTTGTCTGCGTTCCTTGGGGTGAGGACGTGAAAAACGCATTAACCGATACACATATAGCTATGATTGTATGAATATAAAAAAGCATATTTTCCCCATGGTGTGCGAAAGATACTTTCATACAGGTTCTTCTTGCAATTCTGTGATTTCGATGGAGAAATCAGTCCATCAACATCAGGTGGTCAGTGGGTGTGGAGGTCGCGCCAGCTTTGTGGTGAATAGCCGGTCTGGCGCTGGAACCAGGTGGAGAAATGGGCGGGATTGGGGAAGCCGTGGCGATAGGCGATTTCTTTGAACGAACAGGAGAGGCTGAGGATGTCGCGGGTGACGCGTTGGAGCAGGAGCTGATTGAGGCAGGCTTTCGGGGTCATGCCAAGATGCCGGCGGAAGAGCCGGTCGATATGGACGCGACTCAGTTGCAGCTCTTTTTGCATAAGGGCGTAGGGTACTGGACCGCCCGATCCCTGGGAGCGGAGGAGACGGAGGGCGAGTTTGAGGCGGGGGTCATAAGCTTCGGGACGGGTGATCGCGCCGAGGGTCTGCTGCATCTGCGCAAGCCAGGTGCGTATCCAGGTGTGAAAGATGCGTTCACCATCGGCCCAGAATAGCAGGCTTTCACAGGTGGCGGCGTGGGTCATCTGGTCGTGGTAACAGGTGCAAAGGGAGGCGGATGCCGCAAGGAGATCCGGGCAGTTTTCAGTTTGCCAGATCAAAGGTTCCGGCTGGTGAAAGAGGGGAAATCCGTCTTCCCAGTGGGCATGCCAGCCAATAGAGATGATATGGGCATCGTCGCTGAAGGTCTGGACGCGGGAGATGAGGGGAGGGGGCTGGAGGATTTCTCCTGCTCCGGCATGAGCGTATTGACCGTCTTCGAGATGGACCTGGGCCCAACCGCTTTCGACAATCCAGAGTGACCAATCGGCAGGTCGTGTTAAGGCAACCCGACGATGCTGCGGGTAGAGCTGACGACGATAGCATCTCAGGAGATCGAAATTGAGATGGCGCCAGTCGGCCAGGGAAAGATGGTTCATGATCAGTTTACGTAAGAGGTGATCAAATTTAAAAAGTCGCTGATCAGGTAAGGAAAGATATCCTGATAATAAGAATCGGTGTTAAACACGAAAGCGGGAGAGGATATGAAAACCTATCAGTTGAGTCGGGCGATACAAGTTGAGGATGGTTATGATGTGGTGGTGGCTGGTGGCGGACCTGCAGGGGTGGCGGCGGCAGTCTGTGCGGGACGTCTGGGGGCAAAGGTGCTGCTGGTGGAGAATACGGGATGTCTTGGCGGGATGGGGACTTCCGGGCTGGTAACGGCATTTGATCCGATGGCCAATGGTGAAATGATGCTGGTTGGCGGGTTTATGCGGGAGGTGGTGGAAACGATGTATGCGCGGGGCTTCCTGAAACCGGATATCGACCCGGATACCTGGCGCAAGCATTACCATCGGTGGACGCCGTTTAATGCTGAAGGGTTGAAGTTATTACTGGATGAGTTTGTGGTGGATGCGGGAGTGGAACTACGCTTTTTTACTCGATTGGTGGAAGTGGAAGCGGAGCCCTCGCATGGGCAGGTGAAAGGGGTGGTGATTCACAATGTGGAAGGCTTTCGCTATATCGAGGCGAAAACGTTTATCGACTGTACGGGTGATGCGGTACTGGCAGATCTCGCCGGGGTTGCCTGTCGAGAGGCCGGACGGGATACGCCGCGCATCATGCCGGCAACGTTGCCTTCACTGTTCTGCAATCTGAACTGGGAGGAGGCAGGTCGACACCGGCATCAGCAGTTGCTGGAAAAGGCCCTCGATGACGGGCACTTCACCCAATATGACCGGCACTTTCCCGGGATGTCAAAGGTGGGACACACGGTTGGTTACCTGAATGGCGGACACCTTTTCAACCTGAATGCCCTGCGTAATAAGAGCAAAACGGAGGGGATCATGCTGGGACGCCGTCTGGCTCAGGAGTATCTGTCTTTTTTCCGCAAGTATGTGCCGGGTTGTGAGATGATGGAGCACGTGACGACCGCTTCGCTGATCGGGGTGCGGGAATCCCGGCGGATCGTGGGTGAGTATGAGCTCTGCTTTGAAGATTATATCCACCGACGGGAGTTTCCAGATCAAATCGGTATCTTCAATAAGTTTGTGGATATCCATATTTACGATACCTCGGATGCGGAATGGGAGCGTTTCAATCAGGACCGTACGGATCGAAACCTGGGCATCGGGGAGTATTTCGGCATCCCGTACGGGATTCTGGTGCCAAAGGGGTGGCGTAATCTGTGGGTGGCCGGACGCTGCGCTTCCTCAGATGTGATGGTGCATGGCTCCATTCGGGTGCAGCCAGCCTGTTCGATGATGGGACAGGCCGCCGGGACCGCAGCTGTACAGTCCATTCGCACCAGGAAGGCTGCTGCTGAGATTGATCGTCGGGTATTGATCCGTACGCTACGTGAAGCCGGGGCAAACCTGCCGCAGGATTTTGAGTAGGCTATTTCCAGTCGTTGCCGAGGAGGGCGCGACCGATTTCTTTGATGGAATGCTGCCAGATGCTGCCGGAGGCTTTTTTACCGTCACCCAGATAGGGTTCCAGATCGATCATCAGGTCTTCGCAGTTGTCATAGCGCTCGTTGGGGGGTTTGCGAAGCATTTTGCCTAGAATCACCTGCAGATAATAGGGGAAGGAGGGATCGATCTTGCGGGGTTCTATGGGTTTGTCATTGCAGATCATGCTGGCGGTGTCGGCAATGGATGAGCCATTGAAGGGAAGTTGGCCGAGGAAGAGCTCGTACATGAGGACGCCAAGGGAAAAGATGTCGGCACGGGCATCTACCCGGGAAGAATCGAAGGCTTCGGGGGCCATGTATGCCGGTGAGCCAAGCAATTCATTGGTAATGGTCAGGTCTGAGCCGGGAGTGTAGGCAACACCGAAGTCCATCAGTGTAGTGTGGAGATCGTCAGTCACGAGGATATTGTTGGGTTTGACATCGCGGTGAGTGACACCTTTGTCGTGGATGGCGGAAAGGGCATCGGCAACCTGATAAATGATATAGGCTTTTTCCAGATATCCCAGCTGACGACGCTTTTCCAGGTCCAGGAGCTGGACACCGCTGAGCAGATCCATGACGATGTAGGGCTGTTCTTTGGTACGGGTAAAGTCATAGTCGTAGATTTTGACAACATGGGGATGGTCAATGTCTTTGAGCAGCTCGGCTTCGCGGATGAAGCGCTTGCGCATTTCGTGCTGTTCCTCTGCATCTCCGGTTGGTCGGAACATCTTGAGAGCGTAGCGTTTGCTGTCGCGGTTTACCAGAAAGACGGTTCCCATACTGCCACGGCCGATTTCACAGACGATCTGGTAGTCGTTGATACGTTTTTTGGGACTGCCAATGTGGATGGTATCGTGGACTTTTATGTCGCAATGGGCGAGAATGAGGTCCTTGAGTCGTTCAACTTTCAGGGGGCGGGTCAGGCAATCTGCGGCACCTAAGCGGATGCATTCGACGGCGTCAGTGATCTGGTCATGGTTGAGCAGGATTGCGACGGGAAGGTCCGGGCAGATATATTTGATTTCCTGCATGAGTGCAAGCCCGGAACCATCAGGAAGTGACAGATCAAGAAAGACCATGAAGAAGGGTTGTTTGGAGACATGCATCAGAATCTGATCTGAAGCGGAAGCCGTTTTTGTCGATAAACCGACTTCTTCCAGAACGGCTTTCAGATCATTCAGCATCTCGGCATCAGATGTCATAACCAGAGCATCTGGAAACGCGATATCGGGGATCTGATTGCTCTCGTCTCGAGTCGGAATGGACATAGTCTGTAGGGCAAACCTGCGTAGATGATTAATCCATAGTCATACGCCACAGACGGCGGATTTTCAACCCCGAGTCGTAGACGTATCGGCTAAAACGATCGCAATGACAGCCTCCTCTTCTCCTCGACTGAAAATGGCGCTATACTACGGCCTGCTTTCCCCTCCCAGAGAGATTCTCCCTCACTACTAACAGGATGATGTCGGATGACCCAACCTTTTATTACCCGTGCAATCTGTGCACTCACACTACTTATTACCTTTTCATTTTCTGCCAGGAGTCAGCTGGTCAAAACACTGGACAATGGTCTCCAACTGGTGGTAAAAGAAAATCACACTGCTCCGGTTGCGGCTGTTCGCATTTACGTCAAAACCGGGAGTATCTACGAAGGTGAATACATGGGAACCGGTATTTCTCATGTCTTTGAACACTTGATCAGTGGTGGTACGACCAGCAATTTTTCCGAGGAGGAAATCGGCGATAAGCTGGATCGTCTGGGTGGCGCGAGCAATGCTTATACTACGAAGGCACATACAGCCTATTACCTGACGACTGAAGCCGGGATGGTGAATGATGCAATCGATCTGATGGCGGACTGGATGAAGAACTGCACTTTCCCGCAGAAGGAATTTGACCGTGAGATCGGTGTCGTGCTGGAAGAATTGTATAAAGGCAAGGAAGAAACAAATCGTATTTTATCCAAAATGCGTGATGAAACTCAGTTTCTGGTCCATCCGACGCGGCATCCGGTGATTGGCTATGAGGATCTGGTCAAAGGGATCACTCGCCAGGACATTGTCGATTATTATCACCTGATGTATGTGCCGAATAATATGATTGTATCTGTCGCGGGTGATTTTGATGCTAGTGCGGTGATGGATCATCTGGTTGCTGCATTCAGCGAAATGAAACGTCGACGTCTGCCAACTCAAGTCTTGCCGGAAGAGCCGAAACAACTGGGCAAACGGGTGCGCATTGAGCGCAAAGACAACATTAATGCTGCTTATTTCATGATCGCGTTTCATACCGTTGAACTGCAGCACCCTGATCTTTATCCGCTGGATGTGGCGAGTTATATCCTGAGCCGGGGCAACAGTTCGCGTCTGGTACGGAAGATCCGGGATGAGCTGCGGCTGGTGAATGCGGTATCGACCTGGTCTTCGACGCCGGCCTACGGTACCGGGTCATTTGTGGTTTACGGGGTGTGCGAGGACAGCAAGTTTGATGCTGCGACACAAGCGATTGTAGAGGAAGTCTATCGGTTGCGTGATGAGCTGGTGACTCAGGAAGAAATTGATAAAGCGGCACGCCAGAAATACGCAGAGGATATTCTTGGCAAGCAAACGGCTGAAGATGAAGCCGCCTCACTTGGGCTGAGTCTGCTGACAACCGGCAATCCAGACTTTGATGCGCTTTATCTGGATGGTATCCGCAAGGTGAAGCCAGCCGAAATCCAGGCTGCGGCTAATCGTTATTTCGATGATGACAATATGACGCTGGTTGCGTTGCGACCGCAGGGAGGGGAGTCTGATACTACCGCAGTAGCGAGTCATCAACCTGTCGATCATCCCATTCAGAAATTGACGCTGGATAATGGGTTGACCGTTCTCCTGAAGAAGAATACCAGTTCACCTGTTATCAATATGCAGGCTTATTTCATGGGCGGTGTTCGTCTGGAGCCCGAAGGCAAGCAGGGGGTCAGCAGCATGACGGCATCCATGCTGACGAAAGGTACGGCGACGAAGTCCCGTGAGGAAATTGCGACTTTGCTGGACAGCCGAGGTGCGAGCTTGGGTGGACTTTCCGGGAATAACACCATTGCGTTGAGTGCAGAAATGCTGAAAGAAGATGTAGGAACAATTCTGCCGCTGTATGCAGACGTGCTGCTTCATCCATCGTTTCCTGCTGAAGAGCTGGAAACTCTGCGGCAGAATACACTTGGAGCCTTGGCCCGGCGTAACGACAACTGGAACAGCGAGCTCTCAAATCTTTTCAGGGAAGAGTGGTTTGGCAAACATCCCTACGGTCATGACAAACTCGGTACCGAAGAAAGCGTCAAATCGATGACTTCGGATGATCTTAAGGCATATCATGCGAATCACATCATTCCAGAGCGTGGTGTGTTGACTGTCTTTGGTGATTTTGATGAGGAGACAATTGAAGAGACGGTGCGAAAATACTTCGGCACATTCAAGTATGAGGCTTCTGATATCACCGCGCCGAAAGCGCCTGCTGCATTGATTGAAGATCGGATTGTACATAATCCTTCGGATCGGGCTATTGCGGCTGTCTATATCGGCTATCCGGGCACGACAATCGATAATGTTGGCGATTACTACAACCTTCAGGTACTGGATTCTGTATTGTCAGGCATCGGTTTTCCAGGCGGACGCCTCCATGAAAACCTGCGGGGTGGTGAGAATGATCTGGTTTACCTGGTGCATGGCTTTAACTTCCTGGGGCTTGAGCCTGGTTATTTTGGCATCATGGCAGCTTCTTCTCCTGATAAAGCAGATCGTGTGCTTGAGATTATTTTCAAGGAAGTCGAGACGATCAAAACCGATTTGGTTGGTGAGGAGGAGCTGAATAAAGCCAAGCAGATCTGCATCACCATGGAGAAACTGAGCCGGCAGACTAACGGTGACGTCGCGACTCAGGCTGCGATTAATGAGCTGTATGGACTTGGTTATGGATTTGATGCAAACTTTGAAGCTGGTATTCGCGCAGTTACAGCAGAGGACTTGAGAGCAACTGCAAAGAAGTATCTGACTCATCATCTCCTGGTTCGGACTGGCCCGGCGACATCTCCACAGGAAGCAAGTAAGTAAAGACTCCGAACTTTCGACCTGATTTTATAAGGCCCTTTTTGCAATACCTGCGGAAGGGCCTTTGGTATTTTGGGGGCATTTGAGCTCAGGAAAAATATTTCTGCCAGAAATTTTTAAAAATCTCTAAAAAGAGGGGTAGCACCTGCCGATATAAAGGGCTGAAGCCAGAAATGGCTGCAGAGACAACCAAGGAAGGAGGTGTACCGACGAGTAACCAGTTCGCGATGTCCCGAAAGGGGCTTTGACTCACTTCGAAAGCGCGGGCTTTCGATTCGCACCGGTCGACAAGGATGTCGACTAAAAAATGACTATGGAGGGTATTCCTAATGTCACTGTTCGTAAACAACAACTCCACGGCGTTCAACGTCTTCTCCAGCTACTCGAATAACCTGAATGGATTACGCACATCCATGGGCAGACTGTCCAGCGGTGTAAAATCTGTTCGTGACGATGCAGCTGGTGTTGCTATCTCTGAACGTATGCGCAGCCAGTCTCGTGCTACGAGTATGGCGCGTATGGGCGTTGAGAACGGTCTGTCCATGTTGCAGACGGCTGACTCCTACATGCAGAAAATCAACGACATGCTGGGTCGTATGCATGAGCTGGCCGTTGAAGCATCTGACGGCACCAAAACCGCTACCGATAAAGGCAATATCCAGACTGAGTTCAAAGAGCTTCAGGACGAAATCGTACGCGTGACGTCCCGCAGCACCTCAGCAGCCAAATTCAATGGTCTCTACCTCCTGCGTGGTGGTAATGGCCAGGCTGTCACCGCTGGTGATAAAGTCGGTTCTGGTGGAATCAAGATTCAGGTGGGTGCTGACAATGGTCAGACCATCAGCCTGACAATGGCAGACCTGCAAGTGACCGCTACCGCGACTGTTGGCACAGTTCATTCCTACACCTATTCCACCAATAACACTGTGAAAGGGTCAACCCACACGGCAGTCAAATGGAACAGCGTAATTGACAGCACCAAATTCTCCGTCGGTTCAGCTGACGCTATTGGTAAGCTGTCATCTGCGATTGACTATATCGCCAATAACCGCGCCACGATTGGTGCACAGCAAAACCGCCTGGAAAACACCCGGTCCGGCTTGCTGGCATACGAGGACAACTTGAGAGCCTCGGAATCGAAAATCCGTGACGTTGACATGGCTCGTGAGTCTACCACCCTTGCCAAGTATCAGATCTTGAGTCAGGTGGGTAACGCGATGCTTGCTCAGGCGGGGCAATTGCCACAGGCAGCCCTGCGACTCATCGGATAACCATACATACATACCGGATTCTCAGAGCTCGCTCTGAGCCACACACGGTAGACCAGCACGCGGGGCACCCGGACCACACACCAGGTGTCCCGCACTTATTCCAAAACCTGAAACCAAGAACCCTGCTTCTGGCACTTTACTTGCGACTTATATAACTGATAGCCATTCACGATCAACTGAAGTTGACAACCGGCAGTAACTGCCGACCTCACCCTGACATTCTGTAACGCTCTCGTCGCCGCACCCGGCAACGATTTCCAGAGGAGATCCCAAAATGACCATAAGATTGGGCGGCCTTCAATCCGGCATGGATACTGAGAGCATTATCAGCACGCTGCTTGAAGTTGAGAGAATTCCGCAACTCCGGGCGCAGAATACGATTTATGAGCTTGAAGATAAACTGGTTGCCTGGAATGCGATCGATTCATCTGCCACCTCACTATCTTCAGCTTCCGGTAAGTTGATTGCCTATTCCACCTGGCAGCAAATGAAAGCTGAACCCGCCAATTCCAGCATGATGACTGCCACAGCAGATACCACTGCAGGAACCGCCAAGTACGATGTTTTTGTCGATTATCTGGCTGAAGCCCACCGCGTTGCTTCGGATGCTCAGGCGGATACGACCTCACCTCTTGGCCTGGATGGTGATTTTACCCTGGCAGGTGCGTTGATTCCGGTGACGACGGACCAGTCGCTTGAGGATATTCGTGATACCATCAATCAAAAATATTCCGAAATGAACAGTGGGGATCAGGTCAGAGCAACTATTATTAATACTTCCCTGGTTCTGACCAGGGAGAATGTGGGCTCCAGCGAAATTGATCTCACTGACGGCACGAATAATGTCCTCCAATCTCTCGGCATTCATGATGGTGGCGGAGCCGTAAAAAATGAATTACAGGCGGCATCCGGCTTACGGGCGACAATTGATGGAATTGAGGTGCTGCGTGATTCCAATACCGGTCTCACCGACGTAATCGAAGGCGTAACGCTGAACTTTTATGAGGAAGGTACGACGACGCTAGATGTCGGTACCGATGTGGATTCCATCAAATCCATGATCTCGGATTTTATCTCAGCATACAACGATACCATGCAACTCGCCGAAGATTACTCCATTATCAATCTGGCAAGTGGAGAGAATGGGGTAGAATCGGTTGGTATCCTGCAGGGCGACAGCCTGCTCTCCAGCTTTTTAACGAAGTCCCGTACGCTGATGACGTCTGTTGTTACGGATCCGAATTATGTTGACCAAACCATGAACAGTCTGCAGACAATTGGTATCTGGACTACCGGGCGGGATAACCGGCTGGCGATCGTGGATGATCAGAAATTGACCGATGCTCTTAGAAACAATACCGATCTGGTCGAGGACCTATTCCGGGATTATGATGCAGGAATTCTGCGTAAGTTTGATAACTATATGCAGGCTCTGGTAAGCCCAATCGGTGGGCTGATCAGTAATAAGACTGAGAACCTTGAGAAGCGTATCGATCAGCAGGAAGAGCTTATGGATGACATCGATACCAAGCTGGAAAATCTGGAGAATCAGCTTTGGGAGCAGTTTACCAATATGGAAGATGCCATGGCCCAGATCAATTCTGCTGGAAGTTATCTGCTCGCGTCCATGGGGCAGTCTACCAGTAGCAGCAGCAGTAGTAGCAGTAGTAGCAGTAGCAGTTCGTAATTTTTAGTCGCACCTGTTGCTGGATTACACTCTGCGTCGTGAATCAATCGCCATAGCCATCGTGGCTGCATCGGCAAAACTGAGGTCTGCTCCTACCGGTATGCCCA
>MDTD01092318.1_pt1 | contig 13571 bp, 9 predicted proteins | sample 811221 | NCBI WGS metagenome assembly MDTD01 (sample SAMN05326646, study PRJNA326480) | marine metagenome | isolation source: seawater | place: Pacific Ocean: South West | collected 2011
CCAGGTGGATGCCCGCCGACAGCACCAGCGGGCCGGTCAGCACCGCGGCTGGCAGCCGCACCGCGGCCGCCAGCGGCCAGCCGATCAGGATGCAGCCGGCCAGCAGGGCCCAGTCGCCTGCGGCGACCTGGCCGACCGGCGGCGTCGGCAGCAGCGACGGCACGTCGAGCTGGGCACCGAAACGGAAATAGAACGGGATGACGAAGACGACCACCATGATCCGGGTGGCGTGCACCAGGGAGATCCGCCGCACATCGCCGCCATAGGCGCTGCCGACAAGGATCATCTCGGTGATGCCGCCCGGTGTGGCGGAAAAGAACGCGGTCACCGGGTCGTAGCGCCGCAGGACGCGGAAATAGAAGGTCATCGCCGCCATGCAGAGCGGCACGAACAGTGCCACCAGGACGAAGCCGCCAAGCCATTCGTCGAGCCGCCCCAGCAGCTCCGGGGTGAAGGCGGATCCCAGCATCACGCCCAGCAGCGCCGCCATCGGGCCGCGGGCCATGGAATGCACCGGCACGGCAATGCCGGCCACGGCGGCAGCCATGGACGCGCACATCGCGCCCAGCATCCAGGCGAGCGGCATGCCGGTCAGCCAGAACAGCGCGCCGCCCGCCGCGCCGAGTGCCAGGGCGAGGGCGGTGCGCAGCCAGAGCTGCCCGTCGCGCCAGTCATGGCGGGGCAGTCCGGTCCGGCGGCCGTCCCCGGCGCCGCCTGCGTCCCCGCTGCCGTCTGCCGGCTGTCCCTCTGGCTCCTGCGCGGGATCCGGGCGGCCTGCCGCCGTCACGGCAGGAACTGCTCCGCGATGATCCGCTCCTCCAGGCTGTGCTCCGGATCGTAGAGCAGGCGCAGGGTCACGTCCGGGGCCTCTGCGATGGTTACCCTGACGACGTCCCGCACCTCGGTGGCATCGGCCGTGGCGCTGACCGGGCGCTTGTAGTGGTCGAGGATGTCGAGCTCCACCTCTGCGTGGCGGGGCAGGATCGCGCCGCGCCAGCGACGCGGGCGGAAGGCGCTGATCGGCGTCAGGGCAAGCACCTGGGCGTTCAGCGGCAGGATCGGGCCGTGGGCGGAGAGATTGTAGGCGGTGCTGCCGGCCGGCGTGGCGAGCAGGATGCCGTCACAGGTCAGTTCGTCCAGCCGGACGCGGCCGTCGACGCTGATCCGCAGCTTCGCCGCCTGCCGGGTCTGGCGCAGCAGCGAGACCTCGTTGATCGCCAGCGCCTCCATCTCGGTACCGCCGTCGTGCATCGCCCGCATGCGCAGCGGGTGCAGGCTTGCCACCTCCGCATCGCGCAGGCGCTCGCGCAGATTCTCCTCGGAAAAGCCGTTCATCAGGAAACCGACGGTGCCCTGGTTCATGCCGTAGATCGGCGTTCCCTGCTGCATGTAGCGGTGCAGGGTCTGCAGCATGAAGCCGTCGCCGCCCAGGGCGACGATGCAGTCCGCCTCGCCGGGTGGCACGCCGCCATAGCGCTGCTCCAGCCGACGCTTCGCCTCCGTCACGCCCTGACCGGGCATGGCGACGAACGCGATCTTCTCGCCGATGGTCATTTGTCCTCGATGGCTGGCAGGAAGGGGGCCGGCAGGGTGGGCCGGTCGCACCGGGGCTTTCGATCGATCGGGGGCGGCCGCCCCCATTGGGCCTTTGCGCGCTGCGATCGTGGGCCGGCGCCGAAGGCGCTGGCCAGTGTCGCGCTGCGCAGTATAGGTTTTCCCGCGGCAATGGCGATGGCCTTGCCGCCCGGGCCGGCGGTCGGCCTGGGCCGGCGGTCGGAATGAGGCCGGCCGCGTCTCGACCGGGAAGGAATGTCCATGACCGACATCAGGCTCCTGCGGACCGGCCTGCGCCAGGCCCTGCACCGCGCACTGCCCGGAACCGGCCGCGCGGCCGTGCAGCCGCGACGGGCCCGGCATTCGCTGCTGGCCGTCATGGCGATGTCCCTGGCCCTTGTCCTGGGCGCCGCTTCAAGCGGCCGTGCCGAGGACCGGCATGAGGAGTACTACTACCCCTCTCCGGTGACCAGCGAGACCTATGTCTCCCGCGCCCAGGTGATGCCGGAGGCCGAGCGTGCCACCAGGCTGGGCTTCGTCACCGGCCTGACGCAGCAGCTGCTCAGCCGGCCCTATCCCCCGGGCTATGTGATCTTCGCCAAGGGCAACGAGGCGGAGAAAATGATCATCGTCGCCGTCGGCGACAACGGCTTCCGGACCCTGTACCAGGCACGCGCCCTGCTGGCGGAACTGACGGCCGTGGCCCGCTCGACCTCCCTGCTGCAGGAACTGGCGGTGGAGGACATCTTCACCTTCTTCGATCTTGCCCGGCTGCTGGGCTTCGAACAGATCACGATCTCGAACGGGATCGACTTTTCGCACCAGATCGAACTGGACTAGCCGGTGGCGGCCAGGCCCGGGTTCACGGCTGGCCCGGGTTCACGGCTGGCCGGGGTTCACGGCTGGCCGGGCGGTCACAACTGGCCGGGCCGCGCGCCCAGCAGCCGCAGCATGCGCGCGTCGCCATTGGCGGCCGCCCTGTCGATGGCGGAACGCCCCTCCGAATCGCGCCGCCCGGCATCGGCACCGGCTGCCAGCAGGCGTTCGGCCACCGCATACTTGCCGTTCCACGCCGCCCGGATCAGGGGGGTGGCGCCGAATGCGTCCGTGATGTCGACATTGGCACCGAAATCGAGAAGGTCGTCGGCGATCTGGGGATAGCCGTTGATCGCGGACCAGAGCAGGGCGCTGCGGTTGTCGGCATCGCGGAGATCGGTCATCACGCCATGCTCCATCAGCAGGCGCACGATGTTGCGGCGGCCGCGCCAGGAGGCGCCGACCAGCGCGGTGCGGCCGGTATCGTCCAGTGACTGCGGGTCGGCGCCCTCCTTCAGCAGGCGTTCGACCTCCGCATAGTCCTGCCGCTCGATCGCCTTTGCCAGGTTGCGGTCCAGTTCGTCCTGCCCCGGCTTCGTGTCCGGCCCATGCATGGCCAGCCATTGGGCGAGGATGCGTTCCGCTTCGGCGCGGACTTCGGGCGAGAGCTCGACCGCGTAGGCGGCGCCGGCCTTCTGCGCTGCAGTGCTGCCCCGCAACGCGGCGATCCGGTACCAGGCCAGGGCCTGTGCCGGATCCGCGGGCTGGCCGTCCCCCAGCATCGCGATCTCCGCCATCCGCAGCTGCGCCGGGCGGTACCCGTCTTCCGCCAGGTCCTTCATGATGGCGGCGGCCTGCTGCGGGGCGCGGGCCACGCCGTCTGCATTCAGCAGCGCATTCGCCAGGTTGTACAGCGCGCTCGGTGTGCGGACCGTCTGGGCAATATGGTTCAGCCGCGCCGCGTTCAGGGCCGCCTGCAGACCCTGCGGCAGCGGTGCCGCCCGCGGCCCGTCGACCGGCGGCAGGGCGGGGTTCGCCTCGCGCGCCGCCTCCAGGACCCGCTTCTGGTGCGGGGTGGGATCCGGCGGCGGCCGGGAGGCAGCCTCATGCAACGGCCGCTCCGCCTCCCGGCGCCGCTGCTCGACCAGCCAGTCGAAGCTGTCCCGCATCACGCGCGCCCAGTCCGCCTCCTCTTTTGGCAGGCGCGCCAGGACGGGCTCCATGGCGGCGGCGACAGAGCGGGCAGTCTCCACGAATGCGGCGTTCGCCGCCTGCAGGCGCGCCTCGCGCTGCGGGGCCGGGGGGCGGCCTTCCTGCCGCGCCTTCCGCAGTTCCGCCTGCTCCGCCTGCAGGGCCGCGACGAGATCGGCCGCGGCGCTGTCGAGATTGCGTTGCCGCATCTCCAGCGCCCGCATCGCGACGCGGGCATCGGGCGACGATAGGCTGCTCGGATCGCCCTGCAGCCGCCTGACCATGCGCTCGATGCGGTCGCCCAGCCAGGCCGCCGCAGTGGCCTGGGCCACGCCGCGCTGCAGGCCCGCCTCCACGGCACCGACCTGGTCGGATGGGGGACCATTGGCGCTGGTCAGCACGGGCGCCGGCGGCCGGGTCGCCTGCAATGCCGAAGGTGATGCGCGGCGCTCTGCCGCCTGATCCGCGGGGGGGCCGGAACTGTCGTCCTTTCCGTCCGGCTCCGGCGCGGTCTCCGCCGTTGCGCTCGGGCCCGCATCCGGGCTGGCCGCCAGTGCCGGGGAAGCGGACGAAGAGTCGGCAGCCGGGGAAGAAGTATCGGGGGGCGTGCCATGTCCTGCCGCTTCGTCGGGCCGGTGCACCGCCAGAAGCGCAGCGAGCTGACGGCTGCTGCTTTCGGCCGCCTGCGCCGCCTGCTCGGTCCGGCCGCGTGCCGTCGCGATCGCATCGGCCTGCCGGATGACTGCCGCCGCACTCGGGTCGCCGGCCATCTCCGCCGCCAGGGTCTCTGCGGTGGCAGCATTGGCTGCTGCGGCGTCGACCGCCCGTCCGGCGCGCGCTGCGGCCGCCCGGGCCTCGTCATCCACCCTTTCGACCTGGTCGCGTGCCCATTGCGCGGAGGAGGCGTCCATCATCTCCTTCAGGCGGGCGGCCAGCTGGCGCAGCAGTTCCTCCGACACGGCAGCGGCGCTTTGCGTCCGTGCCGTCGCCGCCCTGATCGCCTCAATGTCCTGCGCTGCAGCCGCGCGGCGCTGTGCCGCCAGTTCATCCAGCCTTGCGGGGCGCCGCTGCTCCGCCCGGCCGGCTTCCGGTGGTCGCGGCGCCGCGGCCGCCGCCGGATCTGCTGCCGGCGCGGGCCGCGTTGGCGCCGTGGACACCTGATCCTGCGGTGCCTCGACGGGAACCGACGGGAAGGCTGGTGGCCGGACGGCTGTCGATGGCGAAGGGAGGATCCCGGATTGTGCGGCCTGCGGTGATGTCTGCCGAGACGTTTCTATCCGGGCAACTTCAGGACGGGACGATTCTGGGACGGTCGCTTCCGCCTGCGAGGCGTCCGCCTGCGGGGCTTCGGCCGGTGAGGCGTCCACCTGGGCGGGGACCGGCCGCTGGTCGGCGTCCGCGGATCGTATTGCCTCCGGCCTCTGTGCCTCTGGTCGTGCCGCCGGCGCTGTCTGCGCGGAGGCGGGCGGCGGCAGCGCGCCGGGCCGCACCGGTGGTGTCGTCCTGCCGGTCTGTGCTGCAGCCGGGCTGGCCGCCATCCCTGCAGCGTCTGCGGCTGCGGTGCCGCTACCCCTCGGCTGGCCCCTGGTTTCCGACACCGACTGCGCCAGCCGCCTCAACGCCTGCGCCAGGTCGGGCTGGGGGGTCGGCCGTGCGGGCTCCTGCGGCTTCGGCTCCGCCCTTGGCCGTTGCGGTTCCGCCTCCGGCGGGTCCTCGATCCGGACCTCGAACTGCGGCGGTTCCGGCGGCGGGTCGCTTTCGAAGGGCAGCCCCAGCGCCAGGGCAATCGCCACGGCCAGGCTGCCATGGATCGCAACCGACACCAGCGGTCCGCGCCACCGGCTGCGGCCCGCCATGCGCCAGTCGGGGACCACCCGCCTGCCGATCAGTCCATGTCGCTTTCCGTCGGACACCGCCCGTGCAGCCCTCAAGCCGGCTCCGCCAAGATCCCAGGATACCCCTCAGGATATCCCCCGGGATATCCCCCAGGAGTATCCCCCAGGAGCATCCTCTGCGGCGCCTTCCCGCACGCCGCGGCAGGTCGGGCCTGTCGGGCCTCAGCCGCCGGTGACGCTCATATGGCGATTGACGGAGGGTGTCTTGCGCCGCCGGTCGATGACGAAGTCGTGACCCTTCGGCTTTCGGGCGATGGCCTCTTCCAGTGCCGAATCCAGGGCGGCATCGTCGGCGCCGTCGCGCAGGACTGCACGAAGGTCGGCGGCATCCTCCTGTCCCAGGCACATGTACAGGGTGCCGGTACAGGTCAGGCGGACCCGGTTGCAGCTCTCGCAGAAATTATGGGTCATCGGCGTGATGAAGCCCAGCCGGCGGCCGGTTTCCGCCACCGTCACGTAGCGGGCGGGGCCGCCGGTCTGATAGTCGCTGTCGGTCAGCGTCCAGCGGCGGGAAAGGTCGGCGCGCAGCATCGACAGGGGCAGGTACTGGTCCACCCGCGCCACATTGTCCAGCTCGCCCATCGGCATGGTCTCGATGAAGACCAGGTCGAAGCCCTGTTCGCCGCACCAGGCGACCAGCTGGTCCGCCTCGTCGTCGTTGGTGCCCTTCAGCGCCACGGTGTTGATCTTCACCGCAAGGCCGGCCGCTTTGGCCGCGGCCAGGCCGTCCAGCACCTGCTCCAGCCGGCCCCAGCGGGTGATCCGGCGGAACTTCTCCGCATCCAGGGTATCGATGGAGACGTTGATCCGGCGCACGCCGGCCCGGAAAAGGTCGTCGGCATGACGGGCGAGCTGGCTGCCGTTCGTCGTCACGGTCAGTTCCGACAGGCCCTGTCCGGGACCTTGGCCCAGGCGGCTCCCCAGGCTGTCGAACAGCGACATCACGCCGCGCCGGACCAGCGGCTCACCGCCGGTGATCCGGATCTTGCGGACGCCGCGGCGGATGAAGGCCGAGCAGAGCCGGTCGAGTTCCTCCAGGGTCAGCAGTTCCGCCTTCGGCAGGAAGGTCATGTTCTCTGCCATGCAGTACTGGCACCGGAAGTCGCACCGGTCGGTCACGGAAACGCGCAGGTAGGTGATCGCCCGCCCGAACGGATCGACGAGCGGTTCCCGGCCGCCGGCCGCCCGTGTCGTCGCGTCGGGCACCGGTGCATCCTGCGGGGCAGGGACGATATCGCTCTGGGCATGGAAGTTCATGACGGCCCGCTGCTGTCCTTTCGTGCCGGCTGCCGCCATCGGCGGGCGGACACGCATCCATGGCGCTGCCGGTCAGTCGCTATATCCACCTGACTATATAGGGTTGCGGGCGGCCGCGTCATCCGCCAATTGGCCGGTGGCCCGTCAGGCGTGTTCCGCCGGCGGTGCCGCCACCGGCATCAGCACCACGAACTCCGCCCCGGTCTCGCCGTTGCGGGCGGCGATCGAGCCGCCCATGTCGGAGACCAGTGCCGCGCAGATCGACAGGCCCAGTCCCGTGCCGCTGCCCGGCGGCTTGGTGGTGAAGAACGGCTCGAAGATGCGGCCGAGATAGCGGTCGGGGATGCCGGGGCCGGTGTCGCTCACCCGGATCTCGACGCATCCCGCGCCGCCGGTCGCGCCGGGCAGGACCGTCACGGCCACCCGCACGTCGCCGGCCACCCGTCCCCGCCGGCCTGTATCTGTCGCCGGGTCTTCGGCTGGCGGCAGGCCCGGATCGCGGAGGATGGCGTTGCGCGCATTGATGAACAGGTTGACCAGCACCTGCTCCAGCCGCAGCGGCAGGCCGAAGGCGATGGCCGGCCCCTCGGGCAGGCTGACGAGGGAACGGATGCCGCTGCGCCGGAAATCCCGCTCCATCAGGGCGAGCGCGGTGCGGACGCTGTCATTGACGTCGAAGGAGACGGGATCGATGCGTTCGATCCGGGCGAAATGGCGCAGATGCTCCAGGATGCGGGCCATGCGCTGCGACTGGCCGCTGATCATGCCCAGCTGACCGCGCAGGAAGCGGGGATCGGTCTCGCCGTCCTCGACCATCAGGATGGTGTTGTCGGCGGACATGCGGATCACGCTGAGCGGCTGCTCCAGCTCCTGTGCCAGTCCCGCCGCGATCTGGCCCAGGGTGGCCAGTTGGGAGCTGCCGCTCGAAACGGCCGGACCGGTCCGGCTGTCGCGCCCCTCCGACAGCAGCAGCAGGGCTTCCGGGCGACCGCGGCGCAGGGCCCGGCCCTGGATCCTGAGCTGCAGGCTGCGGCCATCCTTGCAGGCCAGGCGGCAGAGGATCTGCCGCGGCGTCTCCCGCCGCGACAGGCCCTGCAGCTGCATCGCCGCGGTCTCCGACAGCTGCTGCAGGGGCACGCCCGCCAGTTCGCCCACCCGGTATCCCAGCAGATCCTCTGCCGGGCGGTTCGCGAAACAGATGACATAGCCGGCGTCGAGCGCCAGCACCGGGGTGGGCAGCGCGTCGAGGATATCCGCCAGATGGGTGCCGTCCGGCAGGTCGTGACGGCCGCGCTCCGGCGCATCCGGTCCTGCCTCGTCAATGCTGCGCGCAGCAGGCTCCTGGCCGCCAACAGCCAATATGCCCGTCCTTCCATGACCTCGCCCGCACCCCTGCGACGGGGAGGGGGAGTGTTGTCTGTGTCGCAGCCCGGCAGGCATGGTAGACGAAATCCATTCATTGTGTATCCCGGACCGCAGCGGCATCGCCGGCGGCCCGGCGCAGCGGCGGCATCCGGCCCCGCCGGAGGAAGCGGACATGGCGAAGAGCGAACTGGCCGAGGCGCGCAGCCACATGGCAGCGGGCCGCTGGCCCGAGGCGATCCGGGCGCTGACGGCGGCGGCCGGTCGCGAGGGGCCGGACAGCCGCGAGGCGCTGCTTCTTCTGTCGCAGCTCTTCCGCCAGCTGGGGCGTCCCGAGCAGGCGGTCCAGGCACTGGAGATGATCCTGTCGCGCGATCCGTCGGACGCCGAGGCGAAGTTCCAGCTTGCCAACATCGCCTCCGAGATGGGCGCCGGGGACGGGGCCGAGCGCCTGTACCGCGAACTCCTGCAAACCGTGCCGGACTCCCTTCCGGTCCGGAACAACCTGGCCAACCTGCTGCGCGGCCTGCACCGCCCCGAGGAGGCGCTGCAGGTGATGGATGCCGCCATGGGGCAGGGACGCGACAGTGCCGACGCCATGTCCACCTATGGCCTCTGCGCGATGGAGTGCGGCGACCTGGACGGTGCCAGGCAGGCGTTCGAGCGCGCCCTGCGCCTGGACCCGGGGCATGGCCGGGCCCGTGCCAACCTGGGCGAGCTGCTGCTCCTGACCGGAGAGACGGCGGCCGGGCTGGCGGAACTGGAGGCCGCCCGCCGCCAGCTCGACAGGCCGGCGCAGGTCGATGTGAACCTGGCCTATGCCCGCTTCCTGGAAGGCGAGTATCGCGCCGGATGGGAGGCGTTCGAGAGCCGCTTCGACGCGGCGGCGCCTTCGGAGCGGCCGCCGCGGCCCTTCACGCAGCCGCGCTGGCGCGGCGAGAAGGTTGCGGGCGCCGTCCTGATCTGGGGCGAGCAGGGGGTGGGCGACGAGATCGTCTTCGCCTCCATGGTCCCGGACGCGATGCGGCGGGCGGAGCGGATCGTTCTGGAATGCGAGCCGCGGCTGGCACCGCTGTTCGCGCGGTCCTTCCCGGCGGTCGAGGTGGTGCCCCGCAGCGATCCCCCTGCATCGCGCCTGCAGGCGCCGGACATCGCGGCCCAGATCCCGCTTGCCTCCCTCGGCGGCATCTTCCGGAACCGGCGGGAGGATTTCCCCGCCGACACCGCCGGGTCCGCGGCCGGCGCCTATCTGCAGGCCGATCCCGACCTGCGGCGGGGCCTGCGCGCGCGCTATCGCCAGCTGGGGGAGGGGCCCCTGGTGGGCCTGTCCTGGCGATCGGTGAATGCCCGGGCGGGGCCGGCGAAGTCGATGGCGCTGAGCGACCTCTCGGAGCTGCTCGCCGTGCGGCCGGCAACCTTCGTCAACCTGCAGTACGGCGATGTCGAAGCGAAGGTCGCGGCCCTGCGGCAGCGCACCGGCATCCGGATCATCCAGGATTCCGCCGTCGACCAGATGCGCGACATGGATGCCTTCGCCGCCCAGGTGGCGGCGCTGGACCTGGTCATCACGGTCAGCAATACGGTGGCCCATGTCGCAGGCGCGCTCGGCCGGCCGACCTGGGCCATGGTGCCTGCCGGGCCGGGTCTGCGCTGGTACTGGGGCCGCAGCGGCACCGATTGTCCCTGGTACGGCAGCCTGCGCCTCTACCGCCAGTCGATGCCGGGTCGCTGGCACGGCCTGCTGGCGGAGATGAAGGCGGCCTTCCGCGACTGGCAGCTGCCGGCGGCGGACGACTAGGAAGCGGCGAACCGGAAGCTGTACAGCTCCGCCTTGTGCAGCCTGAACAGCAGCCGGGCCGGCCGCGCCGGCGACACCGCCGGCCAGGCCGTCCCCGTCCAGGGCAGGGCAAGGTCGGTGTCGTCGATGCCGCCCAGCACGCCGCTCTCCGCGATCACCCGGCCGTCGTCGGCGTCCAGCAGCAGCGCCTGCAGGCTGCCATGCGGCGCCCGGACGTTCACCCGGAGCCCGCGCGCCGCATCCGGCAGGACGGCCGTGGCCAGTTCGCCGGGCATGTAGCCGGCCGACAGGCAGGCGAAGCCGTCCAGCCGGAGCCGGGCGCGGCCGATCGCATTCTCCCGGTAGCGGCCATCGTCATGCCGGACATTGACCCCGCCATAATAGATCCAGATGGCGTCCGGATCGGTGGCCGGGGCGACCACCGGGACGGAGGCCGGATAGATGCTGCCGGCATCCCAGCTGCCGGCGCCACCGACCGGCAGGATGGTGCGCCGGTCGGCCGCCCGCTGCCAGATGCCGTCGGGCCCCTCCGCGGCCAGCTCGACCTCCACCCGCTTGTCATCGGGGCTGTTGCGATAGACCCAGAGCAGGCCGAGGCGGGTGCCGAAATAGTCGAACCCGCTCATGCCGTAGAACTCGGTGCCCTCCGCATCGCGCCAGTCGGGCCTGAGGATGACCTCCGCCGGCTCCCAGGTGAGGAAGTCGCCGCTGCGCGTCCGTCCGACGACCCGGAAATGCCGCTCCTCGCGCACGCCGATCTTGAAATAGGCGGCATAGCGGCCGTCCTCCTGACGGCTCATGGCGGAGGCATCGACTTCCCCGCCGACGATCGGCTGCGGCTGGCAGGGCCGCCAGGACAAGCCGTCCGGGGAGGTCGCGGTGAACAGGCCTTCGCCCGCCATCGGCTGCCAGCCCTGCTTGCGGGCGGGCAGGGGGAAGGGGTCGCCATGGGCGGCAAGGTCCGCCTCCGACATGGCGTCCCAGTTCAGCAGCCGGTAGCGCGCCTCCGGCGGGGCCTGGGGGTCCAGCAGCACTGCGGGGCTCAGCAGCTGACCGCGGCCGCGGCATGTCGCCACGATATTGCTGGCTTCGCCGCGCGGGGTGGTCATCCCGATGGCCGGCTTTGTCCAGGCCCGTCCGTCGGCGCTCTCGGCATAGCCGATCGCGCTGCCGAAGCGGGGATCGTCATACCGGCCGCGCGCATAGATCTGGTACCACAAGCGATAGCGGTTGCCGGCCGATGCACCGAGGCAGCCGGCAGGATCTTCCAGCACGGTGCCAAAGCAGTTGAGGCCGCCTTCCCAGGGCTGGTCGGCCACGACAAGCGGATTGTCCGGATCCTTTTCTGCGACCGGCACCTGCCGATACACGCCATGCGTTGAACTGATCCAGCGATCGTCGACGAACAGGTGCTTTCGTCCAGTGGCGCTCATGTCGGTCACGTCTTCAGTTCCTGGGCAGTGGCAAATATCTGCAATTTGATCTTTATCGGCGAGCATCTATTGCCGGATTCCATCCCGCGATAGGCGGGTCTTGCCGGGCAAAGTTTGCATTCCGGCCCCTTGCAGGTTCGCCGAGAGCGGTCCTGCGGTCCTTCATTTTCATCTAAGATATTGAAAAACATGAGAAAAAAGAACCGCACTCAAACTGGCAAGCCGCTTGCTGTTAGCCGGTTGGGAGCGTTCGGCCCGGCCGGACGCATTCAATTGAAGTTGCCCATGTCGAAGGTGCGGCGGCGGCCGGCAACAGGTGGAAGAAGGGAATCCAATACATGGCCGATATCGCCCTTTCCGCGAGCATTCGGTCCAACCTGCTCTCGCTGCAGCGGACCGACAGTCTGGCCCAGCGGACCGAAACCCGTCTGGCGACGGGCCGCAAGGTCAACTCAGCCATTGATGATGCCGTCGCATTCTTCGCCGCCAAGGCGTTGTCCGATCGTGCGTCCGATTTCAACGACCGCAAGGATGCCATCGGCCAGGCGGTCTCGGCCCTGCAGGCCGCCAACGATGCGGTCGACGCGGTCGACAGCACCCTCCGGCAGCTGAAGGGTCTGCTGCAGAGCGCGAAGACCGCCTCGACGACCGAGCGGATTGCGCTGCAGACGCAGTTCAACACCCTTGCCGAGCAGATGAACCAGCTGTTCAACGACTCTGCCTATCAGGGTCTGAACCTGCTGAACTCCTCGACCTCGGTCCTGCGGGTGGACTTCTCCACCAGTTCCAATGCCCAGCTCAGCGTGCAGGGCAAGAACCTGCAGGTTTCCTCGACCTCAAGCGGCGCGCTGTTCACCTCGATCGGGGCCACCGCGGCGGGCTCTCTGGCCTGCAACATCATCGCCTTCTCGGCGGCGAGTTCGGTGTCCTTCGCCGCGGCGTCGGTCAGCAACTTCGACCGGGGCATCTCCAGGATCGACGACGCGATCACGACCCTGCGTTCCACGGCGGCGCAGCTCGGTTCGAACGTCACCTTCCTGAACACCCGCCTCGACTTCTCGGTCAAGTACATCAATACGCTCGAGACGGGGTCCGACAAGCTGACCCTGGCGGACATCAACGAGGAAGGCGCCAACCTGGTCGCCCTGCAGACCCGGCAGCAGCTGGCCCTGCAGGCCCTGTCCTTCGCCGGCCAGAACGAGCGGGCGGTTCTCTCCCTCTTCGGCTGATCGGCCGAAGCGCTTCTTCCACCACGGCCCGGCCGGCGCCCCCGGGCGTCGGCCCGGCCTGGCGGTGGCGTCGCCGGCCGTCCTGCCGGCCTTGCCCGCCGCGAGCGGGCTTCCTGTCATCCAGAGATCCCTCCCGCATCCCCCGTATCGACGGGTATACGGACGGACAGGTGGTCTGGCAGACAGTACGGCCACCTCCATGTGGCGGCCTCTCCCGACCAGCTTCCAGTCCGTGTCCCGGCCCCGGTCCCGGTTCCGGCCCTCGGGCATCGCGCCGGCGTTCCCCGGTGCGGGCGGCGCCGGCTTTCGGATCCGGCACCTGCCGGCACAACCGGATGCACCGGGTCCGTGCCGGCCCCGCACGGCACCGGCTCGCGTCTCCATGGCGCAGCTCCCCGCCGGACGTTGCAGGCGAACTCTCAGACACGTTTCCTGGCGCCCTTGTCCTGGCGCCCTGTTCTCCGGAAGACCGGCTTCCCGGCCGAAGCCGGTCGGTGCTGCGGGCCGGCACGGGCTGTGACGGCAAATTCTGCCGTCCCATCCTGGCAGCTTCTGCCGTGCCGGCAGAAAATGCAGCGCGCGCCCGGCAAAACATGCCGGCGGGCCCCGCCCGGGATGGGAAAATTCTGCCGGATCGATCCATTCGGCTGGCAGGGGATGCCCGCTAGGCAGGTTTGGCCGTATGGTTTTTGGCCGTTTTCTGCGGATTCCGGCCGGTCCGCCTGTGCGGGAAAGAACGAGCCGGCAGGTCCTGCCGGTTTTGGCACGCTCCGTGCTAGAATGTGCCTGCCCGGAAAATCCGGGGGGTCGAGCAGGCGAAACAAGCCAGCCGGCCCGGTGCACATACATACAGTTCCAGAAAGGAGCTGACCAATGGCTGAAATAGCCCTCAGTTCGTCTATTCGTACGAACCTTCTGTCCCTGCAGCGGACGGATTCCCTGGCGCAGCGGACCGAGACCCGCCTGGCCACCGGCCGCAAGGTCAATTCCGCCATCGACGATGCGGTGGCCTTCTTCCAGGCGAAGGCGCTGAGCG
>MDTD01004493.1_pt1 | contig 13568 bp, 13 predicted proteins | sample 811221 | NCBI WGS metagenome assembly MDTD01 (sample SAMN05326646, study PRJNA326480) | marine metagenome | isolation source: seawater | place: Pacific Ocean: South West | collected 2011
ATAGGTTCTTTTTTCTCTTTTTTTGAAATATCTATTACAACAATTCTTTTTGGTACACCGATTTGAATAGCTGCTAATCCAATGCCGGGGGCACCATACATTGTTTCTAACATATCATCCATTAGAGATTTTATTTCACTATCAACAGTTTTTACCTCAGTAGATTTCTTGCGAAGAACTGGGTCGGGTATTGTTAAAATTTTTCTCAAAGCCATTTAGGTTTATAGTATAATTATACTCTTAAAGGTAGTGTCAGATTAAGAATTTGATTTCTTACTTTTTTAATATTTACTTTATTAAGAACATTAACAATAAAATAAAGGGTTTCGGGATCTAAATTTTCAATATCATCACTTCCTATTATTTCAACTAGTTTAAACATTAACAGTCCAATTTCACCTCTTTCTACCAATGAATTTATATTTGAAGGTATTGTTAAATTTTTTGATAATTTTTTAAGATCAAGTTCTTTTGGCATTTCGATTCCATCTGATGAAAGAGCTTCTAACAAAATTAAATCTTTAATAGAATAAAAATACTTCTTGTTCCTACTTATCTTTTTATATATTTTTAAAAAATCTTTGTTTATTTTATCTTTGTCCGCGAAATCTTCAGTAAAAATTTTAATTATCTTCGATCTATGTAAAATTTTATCGTCATATTTTACTTTTCCTAACTCTGTATTTTTTTCTAAAATTATATTTCTTTCGACTTTCTTTTTAAAATCTTTAGGTATATCAACTCCATCAAGTTTTTTAAGAGTATCACTTAAGTATTCAGTATAAACATTGTCTAAATTATCTTTTTTAAAAAGGTTTTTAAGTATAAATAATAAATCGAGCTTCTTTTCTATGTCCTCCGATAAAAGTATTTTTTGATATACCAAAGCTCTTGCTTCATAACCGCTTAGACTTTGATATACATTTTGTGCATTAATTAATTGAGTAATATTAAATGGAATACTTAAATAGATTTCAAAAATCTTTTTTTTGTCGAAATTATTTTCATTGGCTGCTATTTCATATTTCTTAATTACATCTGGATCCTCAATTTTATCTGTAGCTATAAGATTTGATGACGTTAAATACTTCCAAATATTTTTGTCTGTTTTAGAACCTGGTTCGTAATTAAAATTTTCTACAGTAATTGATGACAAATAAAAATTTAAAAGATTTTTGTCAGATATTTTATTGTTAGGTTTACTATTTAAACCAAGTAAATATAAAATTTTGTTATCAAAAAAATTATCAGATTTACCTTGTTCCCGTAAAAGATCAAAATTTATTTGAGCCTCTTCTTTTTTTTTATTCAAAATTAAACAATAAATTTTGAACTTCTCAAGATAATTATCTTTTATCTCTTTACTTATAAAACTTGATTTTTTACATCCCTCATTAATATCTGCAGATGAAATATAGTGGTCTACCAAATGCTTAATTAATTTAGATTTTCCCTTAAATTCTAAATTACTATTTAAAAAATTTTCTATAACATCATTTTTATTATTTTTAATTAACCAATTAATTTTAAGTTTTAAAAATTCTTCTTCGGATAATTTATTTTTAGGTGCATATGAATATGTCATTATTGTATTGATAAACATTTCTTCAGAAAATTTTGATAATTGAATTTTATCAATTCTTTTGAAAGTATTTTTGATGGAATCGCCATCAGTATTTGACCACATATCTAAGCTTAAATCGTTTTCCTGTGGATCAAAAAGACCGACTAAATTAATTTCGCCTCTATCATTTTGTTCTTCTTTGGAAATCTCAATTTTAATTTTGGGTTCATTTGTAATTGTTGAAAAATCAATTTTATCTTTTTTTTTTTCTTTAGAACCAACTGTAGGGGACTCTAATTTCTTATCACCAGTTCCTTGGTTGCTCCATATATCCAAGGTTTCATTAGCATATAAAGAATTAAAAAATACTGAAAGGAGAATTATTGGATAATATAAAAATAAAAATTTATTACTTAATTTTCTTAATTTGATCAGTAACATTTTTTTGAATTTCCTTTTGTGGAGATGGTAATTGAATTTTCTCAATAAAGTAAAATAATGCCCCGAGAATACCAATTAAAATGAATAACTTAATCAAAGAACTTAGAAATGAATTATTTTTTTGTCTTCTGGGGTTTAATCTGTGTTGCATAGTAAAAAAATATATTTAAACTCAGAAATTAAGACAAATTTGTGATTAATCAAATTAAAATTTTATAAATAAATTGAAAAAAAACCTTGTTTTAGTTGGTATGATGGGTGTGGGCAAGTCTACAATTGGTAGACTTTTATCTAAAAAACTTAAAATGACTTTCATAGACCTAGATCATGAAATAGAAAAGACTGCTGGATTAAAAGTTGTTGAGATATTTAAAATCAAGGGAGAGGAATATTTTAGAAAAATTGAGGAAAAAGAGTGTATCAAAGTCGTAAAAAAAGAGAGCAGGATAATTGCATTTGGTGGAGGTACTTTTTTAAATGAAAAAGTAAGAAGTATTGTTAAAAAAACTTCATTTTCTATATGGCTTAATGTTTCTCCTGAAATTATCTTTAAAAGAATAAAAAAAAATAAAAGAAGACCATTATTAACTAATGCAAAGTCAAAAAAGGACGTAGAAAAGATTTACTTAAATCGTAAAAAAATATATTCATATGCTGATTATGAATTGAATTGCTATTCTAAAAGTAAAAAACAAATAGTAGAGGAAATTCATAAAATTTACAGAAAAAATGACCAAACTTTTATTTAATAACAAAAACTCTTCATATAAAATTATTATTGATCAAAATTCAATTAGGTTTCTTCGTAAAGAGATTAAAAATATTAGTCCTTACACAAAAAAAATCGCACTTATTTATGATAAAAAAATACCAAGTAAGCTTATCAACAAAGTAAGAAAACAAATTAAAAGTTACAAAGTTTATAACTTTGCATTTTTAGTATCTGAAAAACTTAAATCTTTTAATAATGTAAAAATTTTAAATGAAGGTTTGTTAAAATATAATTTAAATAGAGATGATTTAATTTTAGTTATTGGAGGTGGGGTCTTGAGTGACTTTGCAGGTTTTGCTGCAAGTATAATTAAAAGAGGAATAAATTTTATAAACATGCCTACAACTTTACTTGCTCAAGTTGATGCCTCAATAGGTGGTAAAACTGGACTTAACACAAATAGTGGAAAAAATTTAATAGGGACATTTTATCAACCTATGCTAGTGATTATAGATACTAATTTTTTAAAAAGTTTACCAAGAAGAGAAATTATATGTGGTTTTGCGGAAATACTAAAACATTCATTAATTAAAGATAAAAAATTCTTTTTTTGGATTAAAAAAAATTCAGTTAAAATTATCGAACATCAAAACCTAAAGACTATCAAGGATGCGATTATTAAAAGTTGTAAAATTAAAATACATTTTGTTAAAAAAGATGAAAAAGAAAAAGGTGATAGAGCGATATTAAATTTTGGTCATACATTTGCTCATGGGATTGAGGCTGCAAATGGCTATTCAGGTAAAATTAATCATGGAGAGGCGGTTTTAATTGGAATGTATTTGGCAACAAAGTTATCTGCACATAAAAAAATATGCTCTATTAATACGTTAAATATTTTAACAAATTTTTATAAAGAAAATAAGCTATTTCACTATTTGAAAAAAAATTTTTTAAAAAGAAATATTTCAAAAATTGTTAATTACATGAAAAGCGATAAAAAAAATAAGAATTCAAAAATAAATCTTATTTTAATAAAAGAAATTGGAAAAACCACTAAACCAAATAAAATACAAATTAAACCAGAGTTAATCAGTCAATATTTAAGGAAATCTATTTAACTACGATTTCAAGAGCATGTATTTTGTTTTTAATTTCTTTAGATAAAATTTCCATAATTTTTCTGTGCGCCATAATTCTATCCATTTGCCTGAGTTCATTTGACTCAATGTATAAAGTTAAATGAAACATATTTTTATTAAAAGATTTGTGGTTTTTATGCTTATTGGTGTTATCCAAAATTTGTATTTTATCAACTTTAATATTTTTTTTTATTTTACTTTCTAATTCACTAATAAAACTTTCCATAATTTGTGATTCTACTATATAATTAAATGTTATGAAAAATATTTGTGATTGGGACAAATGTAAACAGATTGGCTTATATAAGGCGCCAATTGAGAAAGATAATAGCAGAAAATACAGATTATTGTGTTTAGAGCATATTAAAATTTTTAATAAAACCTGGAATTACTTCTCTGACATGGATGAGAGCGAGATTGAGCTTTTTATCAAATCTGACCTTACTTGGCACAAACCTACTAAAAGTTTCAGCTCTTCTGAAAACTTTTTTAAGATACTTTGGCAGAATACTTTAGATGACAAAACAAACTTTTTTAACAATTCGGATTATAAGAGTTTTAAAAAAACAAGATTTACTGAAAAAGATCGTCAAGCATTAGAGATTTTGGGCCTAAAGGAAGAGACAAAATGGCCAGATATACAAAAAAAATTTAAAACCCTTGTAAAGAAATATCATCCTGATAAAAATCAAGGTAGTAAAAAATATGAGGATTTATTAAAAAAAGTAACTTTAGCTTACAGTCAACTGAAAGTGAGAATAGATAAAAATAGATGAGCGAGAATATTGAAATAGGAAAACCAGATATTAAGATATCTGTTAAACAAACTTTTGGACTTGAAACAGATATGGAAATTGATGGGTTTTCAAATAAAAATAAATTTGTTCCTAAAATTGATACTCATTATAAATTTGATAGGGACACGACCTTAGCTGTTCTATCTGGTTTTGCTTTTAATAAAAGGGTTTTAATACAAGGTTATCACGGAACTGGAAAATCAACACACATCGAGCAAGTAGCAGCAAGATTAAATTGGCCTTGCATTAGAGTAAATCTTGATAGCCACATAAGTAGAATAGATTTAATAGGAAAAGACTCAATTGTAATTAAGGATGGTAAACAAGTTACTGAATTTAAAGAAGGAATTTTACCATGGTCAATTCAAAATCCAGTGGCATTGGTTTTTGACGAGTATGATGCAGGTCGGCCAGATGTAATGTTTGTTATTCAAAGAGTTCTTGAGAGTGAAGGTAAATTTACTTTATTGGATAAAAATAAAGTTTTAGAGCAAAATAAATTTTTTAGAATGTTTGCAACAACAAATACAGTAGGATTAGGAGATACAACTGGGCTATATCACGGAACTCAACAAATTAACCAGGGCCAAATGGATAGATGGAATATTGTTGCTACATTAAATTATTTAAAATTTGAAAAAGAGTTAGAGATAATTATAGCAAAAAACAAAAGTCTAAATAATAAAGAAGGTAAAGAAAAAGTTTCTAATATGATTAAAGTAGCTGACCTAACTAGAAATGGTTTTATAAATGGCGATATATCAACTGTAATGAGTCCTAGAACTGTACTGAATTGGGCTGAGAATTCTGAGATTTTTAAAGACTCAGGATTTGCTTTTAGAGTTACTTTTTTAAATAAGTGTGATGAATTAGAAAGAAAAATTATAGCAGAATATTACCAAAGGTGTTTTGGAGAAGAGCTTCCAGAGTCCTCTGTAAACGTGAAAATCTCATAATTTAGTAATGACAAAAGATATTAATTATCTTGAGGATTTTAAAAGAGCGTTAGTTTCAACAATAAAATCTATTTCAAAGAAAAACGATTGTGAGGTAAATTTTGGAGAAAACAATAAAACCTCATCATCAAAAGACATCAATTTACCAGACATTAAAAGCCTCAAGTACTCTGATGAAGTTATAAAAATTAGGGCTACTGCGGACTCTGAGGCGCTTAGATTAAAATATAGCAATAATAAAATTTATGAAAATTTTAAGCCTAAAGGGGAAATTTCTGAGAAATTATATAATATTGCAGAAAAAATAAGATACGAAAAAATTGGAAGCCAAGAATTTAATGGTATTAAAAAAAATATTTCTATAGCATTCAATAATAAAGAAACTAGTTCAAAAAAAGATGTCAACTTTGAAATAAATAAGAAAAACTCGTTTATAGATAAAAAATTTGAGATTTACATGCGAAGTCTTTTTTTTGAATTAAATACGAAAGATACTTCAGACTTCAAAAAACAAAAAAAGGAGTGGGATAAACATTTTAAAAACAAGTTAGGACTCTTAAAAAAAAATATCACAAATCAGGAGATTTTTAATAAAGCTATATCAAAAATAATTTCCAATATTGAAATAGATGAAAAAGAAAGATCAGAAGATGATATTTCTGACAAAGAGAGATTTGAAAATGTTGAAAACCAAAAGGAACAAGATAAACGTGATGGAAGTATTGAAAAAAATAAGGATGAACAAGAGCTAAGTATTTCTGCTGAACTACCAGAAACAAATCATTTAAGTGAAAAAAATAATGAGGAAAATAAATTTGAAGAAGTCGATGATGGGTCAGGTGATATAAAACAACAATATAAAAAAGTTTTTTCAGAAAACGATAGAAAATATAAAGTTTATACCAATGAATTTGATGAGTTTATTAAGGCCGAAGAATTAGAAAATGAAGAAGAATTATCTAGATTAAGATCATCTTTAGATCAACAACTCTTACAACTTAAAAGTTTTATTTCTAAACTTGCAAATAAATTACAAAGAAGATTACTTGCAAAACAAAATAGATCCTGGGAATTTGATTTAGAGGAAGGAACTTTAGATACATCCAAGTTAACCAGAGTTATAATTGATCCATTCAATTCTTTATCTTTTAAAAAAGAAAAACAAACTGAATTTAAAGATACACTGGTTACAATTTTAATTGATAATTCTGGATCTATGCGTGGAAAACCTATTACAGTTGCCGCTATATGTGCGGATATATTATCAAGAACTTTAGAAAAATGTTCAGTTAAAGTTGAAATTTTGGGCTTTACTACAAAGCATTGGAAAGGTGGGTCGAGTAGAGAAATCTGGACAAACAAAGGGAAAACAAAAAATCCAGGTAGATTGAATGATCTCAGACATATAATTTATAAATCAGCAGATGTTCCGTGGAGACAGATTAAAAAAAATATGGGTCTTATGCTTAAGGAGGGTCTTTTAAAAGAAAATATAGATGGTGAGGCATTAAGATGGGCATTTAATAAGATGTGTAAGAGAAAAGAAGAAAGAAAAATTTTGATGGTAATTTCTGATGGGGCACCAGTGGATGACTCAACATTATCAACTAACCCTAGTGATTATCTTGAAAATGATCTTAAAAATACTGTTGGTTCTATTGAGAAGTTTTCTGATATCGAGGTAGTAGCGATAGGAATTGGTCATGATGTAACTAGATATTATGAAAAAGCAATTAAGATTACAGATGTACAAGACTTAGGTGATGTAATGATTAACCAGCTAGGAGATCTTTTTGCTGAAAAAAAAACATATCACTAAATTTTTTAAGTTGTCTTTAAACTATTACCTGACTTATCATTAATTTTTTTCAATAATAATCTAAAAGGTATGAGCATTATAAATGCTATTAAAACTTTTACAAAAAAATCACCCATTGCCAACGTAATCCACGGAACTCCTGTTTTATAAAAAGATATTGAAAAAAATAAAGTAGTATCAATAAAGGATCCCATTAAAGATGATATTAAAGGTGCCACGAACCAAACTTTTTTTCTTAATTTATCAAATATTTGTACATCTATAAGCTGAGCAAATAAAAAAGCAGTTCCAGAGCCAATTGCTATCCTTATAGAAATAAGATCATCAAAATTTGTTGAAAAAAAAAGCGTTAAACCAATACCTGTGAAAAAACCAGTATAAACTATTTTTCTTGCTATAATTTTACCGTATTTTCTATTAGCTAAATCAGTAATTAAAAAAGTGATTGGATAACTAAATGCACCATAAGTTAATATTTCATTTAAACCAAAATAGTTCACTGGATACTGAACTAAAAAGTTAGACAGAGATACCAAAATAGCCATTGATGAAACAAATTTTAAGTATAAATTTGGTGCTTTGGTCATTTTCAATTATTTGCTTAAAAGTTTGCTTTTAATTTTCTTCGCTTTTTTTGACAATTGATAGGCTTTAGCTTTTTTTAAAAATTTGTCTATACCGCCTTTATAATCTACTGTTCTTAGGGCAGAGTTTGAGACATTGAAATTTATATTTCTTTTTAACAAATCACTTTTAAATCTTACCCTTTTAATACCAGGTAGAAATTTTCTCTTAGTCTTGTTGTTAGCATGACTTACTTTATGACCTTTTAATGGTCTCTTTCCAGTAAGCTCACATTTTTTTGTCATAAGATGATTTATCTATAATGCTACAAATTAGTTTAATCAAGATAATATATCTCTATTGACAATATTTTCAGTAAAGAATATTAAATTAAATGGAATTTTTCCTACCAGTAGCCCAAGTAAAAATAGACATATTTTTAATAATATTTTTAAGTTTTTGTGTTGGCACAATCTCAGGTTTGTTTGGAATAGGTGGAGGTTTTTTAATGACACCAGTTTTGATATTTTTGGGTATCCCGCCAGCATTTGCTGTTGCTAATGAAGCAAATAATATTTTGGGTACATCAGTTTCAGGGGCTTTAACTCACTGGTTCAAAAAAACCTTAGATTATAAAATGGGAGTCGTAATAGTGTGTGGTGGTTTTGTTGGAACTATTATTGGAATGATCATTTTTAATTATTTCAAAAAGCTGGGAATAATAAATAATATTATTGCGCTTTGTTACATCTATATGTTGGTTATAATTGGTACATTAATGTTTGCCAGGGGAGCAAAAGAATTAATCAATATAAGAAAAAAAATTGTAGTTAAAAAAAAAGCTCATGAACATTATTGGATACATGGTCTACCTTTCAGAGTAAGGTTTCATAAATCTGGACTTTATGAAAGTGCCATTGTACCTGTGATGTTAGGTTTTATAGTTGGTATTTTTGCCTCAATAATGGGAGTTGGTGGCGCATTTTTGATGGTTCCAGCCATGATTTATATTATTGGAATGCCAACAAGATTAGTCCCAGGGACTTCACTTTTTGTAACTATTTTTATCACTGCTCTTGTCGTAATTGGTCATGCTTTTCAATTTCAAACAATAGATTTCGTTTTAGTTCTCACTCTCTTTTTTGGATCAATAATTGGTCTTCATATTGGCCTTAAAATTAGTGAAAAACTTAATGCATCTGAATATAAAACTCTATTAGCAATATTATTATTAACAGTTGGAGTAATCATGGGTTTAGAAACTTTTGTATTCGAGAAGAGTTTGTTTGTAGGTGAAACAACGGGAGAAATTAATAATAGATTATCAAAAATAATTTTATCATTATCAACAAACTATCCTATAGCATATGGTGCAATTGGTATTATGGTAGTTGTTATTATGGGCATTTGTTTTTCTTATGCAAGAGAGTTAATCCACTATATTAGATATGATATGAAAGAAAAAAAATATAAATTCTTTAATTAATTTCTGTTTGAATAAGATCCGACTGCTTCTTGTAAATTTTTAAAGCCCTGCTCTTTGAGAATTCTAATTAATTCTATTTTGATTTTTCTAACAACAAAAGGTCCTTCGTATATCATTCCAGTGTACAACTGAAGCGCAGACGCTCCAGCTGAGATTTTTTCAAATGCAGATTTACCAGAGTCGATACCTCCGACTCCGATTATTGGAATTTTATCTTTTAAATCCTTGTAAAATCTTTTAATCATTTTTGTTGAGATTTGTTTTAAAGGCTTGCCTGATAATCCTCCTTTTTCAAATTTATTTTTACTTAAAAGATTTTTTCTATTGCCATCCGAAGAATTAGTTATAATAACCCCATCTATTCTATACTCTAAAATTAGACTGATGATATCTTCTACATCTTTTTCGATAAGGTCTGGTGAAATCTTTAATAAAAAAGATTTTTTAAAACTGCTTTTATCCCTTATTTTATTTATCTCAATTAACAAATTTTTAAGTGTATCTTTTTTGTGGAAGTTTCTTAAACCTTCTGTATTTGGTGATGATATATTTATAGTAATATAATCACCCAAGGGGAAAAATATTTCAGCACATTTTATAAAATCCTCTACCATATTTTCAGTAGTCTTGTTGGGCCCGATATTTATTCCTAAAAGACTGGTTGGTAGATTATTCTCAATTCTTTTTTTTACTACATCGGATCCATCATTGTTAAAACCTAGTCTATTAATAAGTGCATTGTCTTTTTCTAACCTAAAAACTCTTGGCTTTGGATTACCATACTGTTTTTTGGGTGTAACGGTTCCAATTTCAACAAAACCAAAACCCAATTTAAAAACTTGATTGTAAACTTCGGCACTTTTGTCGAATCCTGCTGCAAGTCCAATTGGATTTCTTATTGATTTTCCAAAAAGTTTCATACTCAAAATTTCCTCACCTTCAATGTTAAAAAAGTGTTGTGGTAATATATTTAATTTTAAAGATTTTATAGCTAGATTATGTGCAGTTTCTGGGTCTAAATTAAAAATAAATGGTTTTACGTAAGAAAACATTAAATCTAAATATCCAACTTTTTGTTCATTAAATCAATTGTCTCTTTCAGTCCAAAAAAACTGATAAAAAATCCCATTCTTGGACCATTTTCTTCACCAAATAATACTTCATATATTAATTTGAACCAATCTCTTAAATTTTTATCATAGCCATTCTCTTTACCAACAGTATAAATTTTTGTTTGTATTTCTTCGGCAGGCGTATCCTGAGAAACTTTTCTTAAAACTGAGATTAAATTTTTTAAAGCTTGTAATTCTTTATTGTTTGGTTTTTTGAATTTTTTTTTAGGCTCAACCTCGTCGATAAAGTAGTTAATCGCATAGTTAGTTAGTTCGTCTAAGATTTTATATTCTTTTGGTTCAATTTCATTATGAAATCTTTTAATAAATTTCCATAAGACATCCTTATTTTTAGCGTTACTTGATCCAACAATATTTAAAAGCATTGAAAAAGGCATTATTATTTTTTCTTTAGGAGGAGACCCACGATGTACATGCCAAACTGGATTTAAAAGTTTTTCATTTGGCGTTTGGTTATAATACTTTTCAATTGATGATAAATATTCATCAACTGCCTTAGGAACTACGTCCGGGTAAAGTTTTTTAGCACGCTTAGGATTTTGATACATATAAAGTGACAAGCTTTCCGGTGAAGCGTATCTAAGCCATTGTTCAATTGTGATTCCATTACCTTTTGACTTAGAAATTTTTTCTCCTTTTTCATCTAAAAATAATTCATATGCAAAACCATTTGGGGGTGTCTTGCCCATTATTTTACATATTTTGCTTGAAAGAATTGCGCTTTCTATTAAATCTTTTCCATACATTTCAAAATCAACATCAAACGTAAACCATCGCATAGCCCAATCAACTTTCCATTGTAGTTTACACTTTCCATTTAAAATATCAGTTTTTATTTTTTTTCCATTGTTTTCAAAAACTAAAGTATTATTTTTTTTATCTATTTCTTTAACTGGTATTTCTAAAACTTTTCCGCTTTCTGGACAAATTGGGAGAAACGGAGAGTAAGTTTTTCTTCTTTCTGTGCCTAGTGTAGGTAAAATGATATTCATTATATCTTCATATTTTTCTAAAACTCTTAAAATAGAATTATTAAAAATTCCTCTTTTATAATTTTCTGTAGAACTTTTAAAAATAAAATTAAAATTAAATTTTTTAAGAAATTCAATTAACATTTTATTATTGTGCTCACCGTAACTGCTATATTTATTAAAAGGGTCAGGTATATCAGTAAGTGGCTTGCCCAAATTATCTTTTAAAACTTTTGTATTAGGAATATTTTCAGGAACTTTCCTCAATCCATCCATATCATCGGAGAACGTTATCAACTCTGTATCTATCTCCTTTATATAATTTAAAGCATTTATCATCATAGTGGTCCTCGAGACCTCCCCAAAAGTTCCAATGTGTGGAAGACCACTAGGGCCATATCCTGTCTGAAAAGTTATTTTACTTTTTTTGTTTATAATGTCTTTTCTATCATTTAGAAGTTTTCTAATTTCAACAAATGGCCAAGAAGATGTTGATTTTATTAGTTCAGATTCAAGCATTACTAAGGTTTATAATAAGTTGAATTTTATTACCATTTAAATATTGTCCAGATTTTATGGCATCAAATAAAACGATTTTTTTTATTACGGGAATACTATTGGTTATTCTGGGTATTTTTATGCTTGTACCATATGGTGTTCAGCTTATTTTTAGAGAAGATAGCAATAGCTTTTTATCTTCCTCAATAATAACCATATTTATAGGTGTATTAATAATTCTCACAAATTTAAAAAGGGATAATCAATTAAATCTTCAACAGGCTTTTTTATTTTCTGTGATGGCGTGGCTAAGTGTTTCAATTTTTGGAAGTATACCTTTTATGTTATCTAATCTTAATTTATCTTTAAGTGACGCTTTTTTCGAAAGTATGTCTGGTATTACAACTACAGGATCAACTGTTATATCAGATTTAGATCTTACACCTAAAAGTATTTTAATTTGGCGAGCTATCATGCAATGGCTTGGAGGAATTGGAATTATTGTTATGGCTACTACTGTATTACCTCTTTTGAAGGTAGGTGGGATGCAACTTTTTAGAACTGATGCTTCCGGCACAGAAAAAATTTTACCAAAAACTATAGAGGTAGCTACTACAATAATTTCTATTTATTTAATTTTAACTTTTACATGTGCATCAATTTATTGGCTTCAGGGTATGAATGCATTTGACTCAATTGCACATTCTTTTACAACGTTGGCAACTGGTGGCTTTTCAACTCACAATGAATCGATAGGTTATTTTAAAAACCCAGGTATAGAAATTACTGCTACAATATTTATTATTCTAGGTAGCATACCTTTTATTTCTTATTTAAAATTTATAAAGGGAAATAAAAAAATTTTTTTTGAGGATAGGCAGATTAAAGGTTTTTTAAATCTTTTAATTATTTCAATTTTAATAATGTTTTCATATTTATTAATAAATAATAATTATTTATCTATTTGGGATAATTTAAGAATTTCTTCTTTTAATGTCGTTTCTATTCTTTCTGGAACAGGATATGTAACTGATGATTTTGGTTTGTGGGGAAAATTTCCCTTAATTTTTTTTATTTTTCTTATGTTTGTTGGAGGTTGTGCAGGATCTACTACATGTGGAATAAAAATTTTTAGATTACAGATTTTATTTCTTTTTATTAAAAACCAAATAAAAAAAATAATATATCCAAATAGAATATTAGTTATGAATTACAATAAAGAAAAAATTGAAGATAATTTTATTAATTCTGTTATTATTTTTATTTTCTCTTATTTATTTTTATTTTTAATAATTTCAATGCTTTTATCTATAACTGGACTTGATTTTTTATCAGCAGTTTCTGGAGCCGCTACATCAATTTCAAATGTTGGCCCAGGCCTAGGCGAAATGATAGGTCCAAATGGTAATTTTAGTGAAGTATCTAATTTCTCTAAATGGATACTTTCTTTTGCAATGTTGCTTGGAAGATTGGAGATTTTTGCTG
>MDTD01006662.1_pt1 | contig 13568 bp, 9 predicted proteins | sample 811221 | NCBI WGS metagenome assembly MDTD01 (sample SAMN05326646, study PRJNA326480) | marine metagenome | isolation source: seawater | place: Pacific Ocean: South West | collected 2011
ACAGAATTTTTTATTGAATACTTTGCTTTAGATTTAATTATGAAAAACGGTGAGTGCAAAGGATTAATTGCTTGGAATCTTAATGACGGTACCATACATAGATTTAGGTCTCATATGACAATAATTGCTACTGGAGGATATGGAAAAGTTTATTATTCTGCAACATCAGCCCATACCTGCACAGGTGATGGTAATGCTATGGTTTTAAGAGCAGGATTGCCTTTACAAGATATGGAGTTTGTACAATTTCACCCAACGGGAATTTATGGAGTTGGTTGTTTAATAACAGAAGGAGTTAGAGGTGAAGGAGGGTTTCTCGTAAATGGAAAAGGTGAGAGATTTATGGAAAGGTATGCACCTAATGCAAAAGACTTAGCCTCAAGAGATGTAGTAAGCAGGTCAATGGAAATAGAAATTAATGAGGGAAGAGGTGTAGGAAAAAATAAAGATCATATTAATTTGCATCTAGATCATTTAGACAAAAAAATTATAAATGAAAAACTTCCAGGAATTTCTGAAGCTGCAAAAACATTTGCTAATGTAGATGTTAGCAAAGAACCTATTCCAGTTGTACCAACGGTGCATTATAACATGGGAGGGATACCGACTAATTATAAAGCAGAAGTTTTAACACTTAATGGCTCAGAAAAAATTGTGCCAGGTTTGATGGCAATCGGTGAAGCAGCATGTGTTTCAGTACATGGAGCAAATCGTTTAGGATCTAATTCATTGATAGATTTAGTTGTTTTTGGTAAGGCAGCAGCTAAAAGAGCTTCAGAGATCATAAAACCTAATAGTCCTCATGAAGAAATATCTAATTCTGAAACAGACAAGTCCTTGGATAGATTTGATAAAATTAGAAATTCCAATGGAACGACTAAAACATCAGAACTAAGATTAAAAATGCAAAAAACAATGCAATCAAAATGTGCAGTTTTTAGGACTGAAAAAACACTTAAAGATGGAGTGAAAGAAATAAGAGAACCCCTTGACGGAATGCAGGATCTTTCTGTCAAAGATAAATCATTATTATTTAATACTGATCTAGTTGAAACACTCGAATTTGATAATCTAATAAGACAAGCTTTAACAACAATGGATTCTGCTTACAATCGAAAAGAAAGTAGAGGGGCACATGCTAGAGAAGATTTTGATAAAAGAGATGATAAAAACTTTATGAAGCACACTCTCGCTTGGCAAAGTGAAGGAAATGTAAAAATTAAATACAGAGATGTTCATTCAAAAACATTAACTAATGATGTTCAATACTTTCCTCCAAAAGAAAGAATTTATTAAATGGCTCAATTTAGCTTACCTCAAAATTCAAAAATTGAAGTAGGAAAATATTTTAAAGATAAAACAAATTCTAAAAATATAAGAAAAATAAATGTTTATAGGTGGAACCCAACAGATGGCCAAAATCCAAGGGTAGATACTTTTGAAATTGACATGGACAACTGTGGCCCAAAAGTTCTGGATATTTTAATTAAAATAAAAAATGAAATTGACCCGTCTTTAACATTTAGAAGATCTTGTGCACATGGAGTATGTGGATCATGTGCAATGAATATTGATGGTACTAATACATTAGCGTGTATCAAATCTCATACTGATATTAATGGCGACTTGAATGTTTATCCGCTTCCACATTTAAAAGTTGTTAAAGATTTAATCGGAGATCTAAGCACTTTATACAAACAATATGAGTCCATTCAACCGTGGTTAAAAACTGAAAAGACTGAGAAAGAAAATGAAGAAATCAAACAATCTCAAAAAGACAGAGAAAAACTTGATGGATACTACGAGTGTATATTATGCGCATGTTGTTCTACATCGTGCCCTAGCTATTGGTGGAACGGTGATAAATATCTTGGACCAGCAGTATTATTACAAGCTTATCGTTGGATCAACGATAGCAGGGACAACGATAAAAAAGAAAGACTTAAAAAAGTTGCTGATGAACTTAAATTATATAGATGTCATACAATAATGAATTGTACCAACTCTTGTCCTAAAGGTCTAAATCCAGCAAAAGCGATAGGCTCTATAAAAAAAATGCTTGCAACAAGTTAAAAGCTTATTTATTCAATTACCACATGAAACTGATTGAACATTTTATTGATGGTGAAAAATTTTCTGGGACATCCAATAGATTAGGTAAAGTATTTAATCCAGCGACAGGCGAACAAAGCGCTGAGGTGAAATTAGCCAATAAAACTGATGTTGATCGAGCAGTAGAAAGTTCTAAAAAGGCTTTTGAGACATGGTCAAATACACCCCCACTTCAAAGAGCCAGAATAATGTTTAAATTTAAGGAACTAATAGAAAAAAATTCAGATGAGCTAACAAAGATAATTGTATCAGAACATGGCAAAGTTTATGAAGATGCAAAAGGTTCTTTAATAAGAGGCCTGGAAGTTGTTGAATATGCTTGCGGGATTCCTCAAATGTTAAAAGGAGAATTTACAGAAAATGTGGGTTCAAATGTAGATAGTTGGTCAGTCAGACAGCCACTAGGCGTTTGTGCAGGGGTAACTCCATTTAATTTTCCTGCAATGGTCCCTATGTGGATGTTTCCTATGGCAATAGCATGTGGCAATACTTTCGTCCTTAAGCCATCAGAAAAAGATCCTTCTTGCTCTCTTAAATTATCAGAATTAATTAAAGAAGCAGGATTACCTGATGGAGTTTTTAATGTAATTAACGGAGACAAAGAAGCAGTAGATAGTCTTATTAATCATAAAGATGTTTCAGCAATGAGTTTTGTAGGATCAACACCAGTAGCTAAATATATTTATGAAAACTGCGCGAAAAATGAAAAAAGAGTTCAGGCACTCGGAGGAGCAAAAAATCATTGTGTTGTAATGCCAGATTGTGATTTAAATCAAGCTGTTAATGGTTTAATGGGGGCAGCTTATGGATCTGCGGGCGAAAGATGTATGGCACAATCAGTTGCAGTAGCAGTTGGTAATATTGGAGATAAATTAGTGCAAAATTTAGCAAAAAAAGTTGAAACATTAAAAGTTGGTCCTGGAATGGATAAGAAATCTGAAATGGGTCCGTTAATAACAAAAGAGCATCTCTCGAAAGTTAAAAACTATGTTGATATCGGAGAAAAAGAGGGTGCTAAATTAGTTGTAGATGGTAGAAACCTCAAACTTCAAGGATACGAAAACGGTTACTACATAGGTGGTTCGCTTTTTGACAATGTAACTTCAAAAATGAGAATTTATAAAGAAGAAATTTTTGGTCCAGTTTTATCAGTAGTTAGAGTTAAAGATTTTGATGAAGCTTTGCAATTAGTTAATAATCATGAATTTGGTAATGGGGTCAGTATATTTACTAGAGACGGTGACTCAGGCAGGACTTTTTCTAATAAAGTAAAAATAGGAATGGTAGGAATAAATATTCCTATACCCGTTCCTATGGCATTCCATAGTTTTGGAGGGTGGAAAAGATCGTTATTTGGCGATCAGCACATGCATGGCCCAGAAGGCGTAAGATTTTACACAAAATTAAAAACTGTAACATCTAGATGGCCGTCTGGTTTAAGATCAGATCCAGAGTTTACCATGCCAACTATGAAATAAAAAAAGGAGGCAAATTGAAAAAAAAAATAACATTGATAGGAGCAGGGCAAATTGGAGGAACTTTAGCTCATTTAATTGCTCTTAAAAATTTAGGTGATGTAGTATTGTTCGATGTTGCATCAGGTATTGCCAAAGGCAAAGCTTTGGACATTGCTCAGTCTTCACCGGTTAACGGATTTAATATCAATCTAAGCGGAACAGATAATTATGAAGACACAAAAGACTCTGATGTAATTATAATTACTGCAGGGGTTCCCAGAAAACCTGGAATGACAAGAGATGATTTACTAGAAATAAATCTTAAAATAATAAAACAGGTTTCAGAAGGAATTAAAAAAACTTCTCCAAATGCATTTGTAATATGTATTACAAACCCATTAGATGTAATTGTAATGGCTTTACAGAAATATTCGGGATTACCTAAAAATAAAATAGTAGGTATGGCAGGCATTTTAGACTCTTCAAGGTTTATTTATTTTCTATCTCAAGAATTAAAAGTACCAGTTCAAAAAATTCAATCGTTTGTTTTAGGTGGACATGGTGATAGCATGGTAGCGATGCTTGGTTCCACAATTGTTGATGGAAAAAAATTAGAAGATCTTGTTAAGCAAGAAAAAATTAAAGCGGAAAAACTTGAGGAAATTGTACAAAGAACAAAAAAAGGCGGAGCTGAAATCGTAAAATATCTTGAAAAAGGATCTGCATTTTATGCGCCAGCTGCATCAGGAGTAGAAATGGCTGAAAGTTATTTAAAAGATCAAAAAAAACAACTCCCTTGCGCCGTATCATTAAATGGTGAATATGGATTTAAAGAAATTTATGCAGGCGTTCCTGTAATTATAGGAAAAAATGGTGTTGAAAAAATTATTGAATTAAATTTGTCTGAAATTGAGAAAAAGAATTTTTCTGACTCCGTTCAATCTGTTAAGCAACTTTTTGATTTGGCAAAAAAAATAGATCCTTCTTTAAATTAGTATTTATTTATTTTTTTTCTAATACAATTTTGTAGGCCAAAGCGAATATTTTTGGAAACATCGTAGTTAAAATTTTATCAAAAAACTTAACAATTTTTAATAAAAAAAAAGTCATGGGTATATGGAAAGTTTTTGCTGTGACTCCTCCTGAGTTCAAAAAAAGAAAACATTCACATATTAATTTATATTTTAATTTAAATTTGCTTCCTAATTTTTTCTCAAAAACTTTTTCATCGTTAAATATTAGGTATGGTACTGCACTATTTCCAGACCAAAGATCATTTGAGTCAGTAGAAGGTTCATCCGGATTCCAAACATTTTTTGTAAAGTCAAACCCTTCATGTTTCATCAAGATTAAAACTAACTGAAGCAGAACAGAGCAGTGTGCGTCAAAAATAATAAGTTTTCCACCCTTTTTTAAAATTCTATGCATTTCATCAAAAAATTTTAACGGATAAGGGAGGTGATGAATCATGTTTGAAGAGATTACAAAATTAAATTCATTATCTTTAAACCCTGTTTCTTGAGCATCTACATTTTTGTAATCTAAGTGAGAGTGATTAGCGAAATCACTTATCTTAAAATTATTTGATTTAATAAATTTTTTAGAAAACCCTGCAGCTGCCCCAACTTCAATTCCTATATCATTTTCATTAATGAATTTATTCATCCAATGAAATCTTTCTTTAAGTAATATGTATAAATTTTTGTTTTCGTTTATTCTATTAATTGAGCGTTCCACATCTCCTTCCTGTTTCATAAGATTTTCAGAGTGTTTAAATTTAATTTTTTCTTTTATTTTTAACATTGGGATTTTTATAATTCACGATTCATGATAATAAAGTTCTTATGAATGTGAATTCAACATCATTTAAATTGTTTTTATATTTATTAATTTTTATTTTTGCTTTTTATATAAATTATCATTACGCAAATAAAGGATTATATCCTATTGATACTTTTGCTTTTTTTGACTCAGGCTATTATATTACTAAAGGTTTACACCCAATTAAAGATTTCTGGGTGATATCAGGCATTTTAGCAGATTATATACAAGGATTTTTTTTCTTAATTTTTGGATTTAATTGGAATGCTTATATTTTTCACGCATCATTCTTTAATGTTTTAATTAGTTTATTTTTTTTCTATTTTTTAAATCAATTTAATAACAATGTTCTAATAAACTTCCTTCTCGCTATTTCAGTAGCAACTTTGTGTTATCCTGTTGTAGGAACCCCTTTTCCTTATCAACACTCTTTTGTCCTAAGTATTGTCTCACTATTATTTTTTTATCTTGCTGTCTCTAAAGAAAAGAAAATTTTTTGGGTTGTGTTACCAATTATAATGCTGTTTTCTTTTTTGAGCATGCAATTACCTTCTGGAATTATAAACATCTTAATAATATTTTTTAGCTTTATTTATTTTGTAAGATTTAATCAATCATATTTAAAACACTTTATTTTAGGAATTTTCTTTTCTTTGCTAATACTTTTAATATATTTTTTAATGACCAAGGTTTCTTTTGATGAATTTCTTATTCAATTAATATTATTTCCACTCTCAGTCGGACAGGGGAGAATAGTCAGTGAAGAAAGTGCGTTTGAAGCTGCCAAATTAATTAATAAATTTACCCTTAGAGGAATATTTGGACATTTTAAGTTCATACATATATTTTTATTTGGAAATATCATTTTATTAATAATTCACATAAAAAAGAATTTAAAAAAAAATTGAAGTTGATAAGATCTTACTTCTAAACATTTTTATTTTATTTTGTTCTATTGGTTTTATTTTTCATCAATTGATAACAGCTAATCAAACATTTATTTTTTCATTAATTCCAATTCTATGCGGTTTATTGTTAATCCAATTAGACGATGTAAGAGCAGTAAAAAGTATAACTCATATGAAATTTTTTGTATTGTTTTTAATTGCATTTGTAACAATTAAATATCATCTGGTTTACAACGAGAAAAGAAAATTTATGGATTTGCAAAATGTAAATTTTTCTAAATCTATAAAAGCTAATAAATTAGATAAAAGATTTAACAATCTTAATTGGATAACACCAAGTTTCAGCGAAGCTCCAGAAAAAGAAATAAATTTGATTAAACAGTCAATTCAAATAATTAAGGATGATCCAAACGAAAAAATGTTAATAACTCATTATCAATTCTTCTCTTTATTACTTAAAGACAATTTGAATATTCCAAATAGATGGTACTTTCCTAATAACACATTCCCCTCTTCAAATGAAAATAAATATTTTGATAAATATAGGAAAAAATTTAATAATATAATTGATCAAAAAGGAATTAAAGTTATTTATATTTTAGAGACATATCCTAATGAATTAGAATTTTTAAATTTAAAAGAATTAATTCAAAATCAATGTTTTGAAAAAAAAAAAGAGAATGAAAGTTTATATTTAGTAAAATTAAAAAATTGCAATTAAAAATTTTTAATTTTTATCTTTTTAAAAGCAATATCAAAGTTTTTTTTATTAAACAATGAAATTATGAAATTATTTAAATTTAAAAAAAAGATAATAAATAATAAATATTGAAAAAAAAATTCAAAATAAGTATTTAGTAAAAAAAAATAAAAAGAAAAAATGTAAATCAAAGAGAAAAAAAGAATTCTATATTTTAAAACTGAAAATACTCGAAGAGCATGGCCAATTAGTTTGAGAAAACTCATTTTTGATTCGCCTGCGTACCTTTTTTCTCTATCCATAGTAATATATTTTAATTCTTTAATATTATTTGAGACAGTTGGTGGAAATGCACTCCACAAATCTTGATTATTACTTATTTTTTTTAAATTTTTAGAATTTAATAAACTATAATTACCAAACCTAATTTTTTTTCCTGCAAAAATGTTTATAAATAATCCATAAGTTTCATAAAAAAATTTAAACCAAAAAGGCTCTTTTCTTTGGCCTCTATTTACCATAATCGGAAATTCAGGAAATTTTTTAATTTTTTTAAACATTTCAATTATGCCTTTCGGATTATCTTGTCCGTCAGAGTCTATAAGTATTACTTTAAACTCATTCTTGTAGAAATTATTAATATACCTTAATCCTATTGCTAAGGCTCTTTGACTTCCAAAGTTTTTAGAAAGTGAAATAAGGGTTAATTTATTTACATTTTTAAATTTTAATTTCAAAAAGTTAATTTTTTCACTCGAGTGGTCATCAACCACAATTAAATCAAATTTTTTTTTAATTTGTGTAGTAAAAATATAGTTAATTTTGGCTAAAAGTTTAATTAAACTTTTCCAATCGTTATAAACGGGAGTTAAAATTATAATTTTTTCTTTCATAATGGAATAATTCACATTTTATGATAGTAATAGTTTCTAAAATGAATATTCATGAACATCAAGCAAAAGAAATTTTAAAAGAGTTTGGGGCACCAGTCTCTAACGGGATAGTCATTTATTCATTAGAAGAAATTAAAGACAAGATATCTCAATTAAAAAGTACTGAATTTGTATTAAAAGCCCAAATTCATGCAGGCGGCAGAGGTAAAGCTGGAGGAGTAAAATTGGTAAAAAATATAGAAGATTTGGAAAAAGAGGCTACAAATATGTTTGGAAAAATTTTAATTACTCATCAAACCGGCTCAAATGGAAAAAAAGTAAAAAGACTTTATGTTGAAGAAGCCTCAAAAATTAACAAAGAATTTTACTTATCATGCTTGATAGACAGAGAGAGCTCAAAAATTGCTTTCATAAGTAGCACAGAAGGCGGAATGGATATAGAAAAAGTAGCCATTGAAAATCCAAAAAAAATTGTTACTACAAAAATTGATCTAAAAGATGAAATTTCGGCTGAAGAAATTGAAAGAATAATTTTTCCATTTCAATTAAGTGATAAACAAAAAAACGAAGCTACAAAATTATTGAAAGCTTTGTATCAAATATTGATTCAAAAAGATGCAAGTTTAATTGAAATCAATCCTTTAATTATTACTCAAGATGAGAAAATTTTGTGTTTAGATGCTAAAATGAACTTTGATGACAATGCAATTTTTAGACATCCTGAGATTTTAAAGCTTAGAGATTTAAACGAAGAAGATCCAACGGAAATTAAAGCGAGCGAACATGACCTTGCTTATATTAAACTTGATGGATCCATTGGATGTATGGTGAATGGAGCTGGTTTAGCCATGGCTACTATGGATATCATTAAACTTTATGGTAAAGAACCTGCAAACTTTTTGGATGTAGGTGGTGGAGCATCGAAAGAAAAAGTATCAGAAGCTTTTAAATTAATTTTGTCTGACAAAAATGTAAAAGGAATATTAATTAACATATTTGGTGGAATTATGAGATGTGATGTTCTCGCTCAAGGTGTTGTCGAAGCAGCAAAAGAAGTAAATTTATCAGTTCCACTCGTGGTTAGATTAGCAGGAACAAATTTTAAAGAAGGAAAAGAAATATTGGATAAGTCTAATTTAAAGATTTTATCTGCGTCAGATTTAAACGATGCTGCAAAAAAAATTGTTGAGGCTGTTAGTTAAATGTCTATCTTGGTCAATAAAAATACAAAAGTAATATGTCAGGGTTTTACTGGTACTCATGGAACTTTTCATTCAGAACAAGCTTTAAAATATGGTACAAAATTAGTTGGAGGAGTTACCCCTAAAAAAGGTGGACAAAAACATTTGAATTTACCTGTATTTAATACGGTAGAAGAGGCAAAAAAGATAACTAACGCTAATGCAACAATGATTTATGTCCCCCCGAAATATGCCGCAAACGCGATTATAGAGGCCATAAATGCAAACATTGAACTAATAGTTTGTATTACGGAAGGGATACCAGTAATTGATATGTTAAAAGTGAAACAAGAATTGATTAAAAGTAGATCGAGACTAATCGGTCCGAATTGTCCTGGAATTATAACACCAGATGAATGTAAAATTGGAATTATGCCTGGAAATATTCATAAGAGAGGAACTGTAGGAATAGTTTCTAGATCAGGAACTTTAACTTATGAAGCTGTAGCCCAAACTTCAATTAATGGGATGGGACAATCAACATGTATAGGTATAGGCGGTGATCCAATTAATGGAACTAATTTTATCGATTGTCTTGAGCTCTTTTTAAAAGATGAAGAAACAAAATCAATTATAATGATCGGTGAAATTGGAGGTTCAGCCGAGGAAGAAGCTGCAGAATTTTTAAAAAGAGAGAAAATTAAAAAACCTATGGTCGGCTTCATCGCCGGACTTACCGCTCCTCAGGGCAGAAGAATGGGTCACGCCGGAGCCATTATTTCAGGCGGCAAAGGTGGGGCCAATGACAAAATTGAGGTAATGAAATCTGCAGGAATAACTATTTCAAACTCACCAGCAGATATTGGAAAGACACTTTTGCAAAAACTAAATGGTTAAATATCAGTATATTATGTTAATATAGTACATTAAATGTCGTCATCTAAAAATAATACCACCTATAAAAAAACTTCATTTTTGGCAGGAAATAATTTTGAATTCATAAATGAATTTTACGCAGATTTTCTTTCTGATCCATCCTCATTACCAGAAAGCTGGAGAAGATTTTTTGAGGGACTAAGTGAAGAACAAAAACTTATTTACAATGATCTGAATGGGCCAAGTTGGTCTCCTGAAAAAAAAATTAAAAAAAATACACCTAGACCTTCCGCTGAGAAGTCTGAAAAAAAATTAAATGGAACAAATTTGGATTCTGTTAAACTAGCAACCAAAGACTCTGTAAGAGCTATAATGTTGATTAGAGCTTACAGAATAAGAGGACATCTTGTTGCAAATTTAGACCCATTATCCTTGCAAAAAAAAGAGGAACATCCTGAGCTTAAACCAGAAACTTATGGATTTACAAAAAAAGATTACAGCAGAAAAATATTTTTAGACGGTGTTCTAGGTCTTCAGTATGGCGATCTTAGTCAAATTTTAAAAATTTTAAAAAAAACATACAGTTCAAATATTGGTTATGAGTTTATGCACATGGGAGATCCAGATGAAAAAACATGGATAAGAAATAGAATTGAAGGACCGGAGAAAGAAATAAAATTTACAGATAATGGGAAAAAGGCAATTTTAAAAAAAATAGTTGAAGCAGAAGGTTTTGAAAAATATTTACATGTTAAATTTGTAGGTACCAAAAGATTTGGTTTAGATGGAGGCGAGTCACTCATACCCGCCCTAGAACAAATTATTAAACGGGGTGGTAGCTTAGGCGCTAAAGAAATAAAAATTGGAATGCCACATAGAGGAAGACTAAATGTTTTAGCAAATGTTATGGGCAAACCTTATAAAGCAATTTTTAGTGAATTTTTTGGCAAAAGTGCTACAGCAAAGAAAGACTTTGGTGGAGATGTAAAATATCATTTAGGCGCTTCTTCTAATCGTGAATTTGACGGTAATTCTGTACATATAAGTTTAACAGATAATCCTTCACATCTTGAGGCCGTCAATCCAGTTGTGTTAGGTCAGGTTAGAGCAAAACAATTTTTTCATAGCGATATAAAAAGAAAAAAAGTTATACCGGTTTTACTTCATGGTGACGCCGCTTTTGCTGGACAAGGTATTGTTGCTGAATGTTTTGCGATGTCTGGGTTACCTGGACATAATATTGGTGGCACAATTCACATAATTGTTAATAATCAAATAGGTTTTACAACAGCTCCAAGATTTGCTAGATCTTCGCCTTACCCTTCTGATGTAGCGAAAATTGCTCAGGCGCCAATATTTCATGTTAATGGCGATGATCCCGAAGCAGTAGTGCATTGTGCAAAAATTGCAACTGAGTACCGACAAAAATTTAATAGAGATGTAGTGATTGATATGGTTTGCTATAGACGTTTTGGGCACAATGAAGGAGATGAACCTTCTTTTACTCAACCTATAATGTATAAAAAGATTAAATCTCATCCAACTACACTTAAAATTTATGGAAAAAAACTTAGCGAGGAAAGCTTAACCTCTTTAGACCAAATTGAATTACAAAAAAAAAGTTATAAGAAATTTCTAGAAAAGGAGTACGAACTTTCTAAGACATATAAATCTGAACTCAAGTGGTTTGAGGGAGCTTGGTCAAGATTTAAACCTGGCCTTGGAAAGGACAAAAGAGGTGTAAGTGGCGTTAAAAAAGAAAAACTAATAGAGATTGGAAAGAAAATTTCTACTATTCCTTCAGAACTTAATGTGCACAAAACTCTAAAAAAAATATTCGATTTAAGATATCAAATATTTGATAAAAATAAATTAGTAGATTGGTCTACTGCAGAAAGTCTTGCATTCGCTACATTGCTAACCGAAGGTTTTTCTGTAAGACTATCTGGACAAGACTCCGGTCGTGGTACCTTCAGTCAGAGACATGCCGTGTTAAGAAATCAAGATAATCACGATAGATTTGTGCCATTAAATAATATAGTTCAAGGCCAAAAGAAGTTTGAAGTTATTGATAGTTTATTGTCAGAGTTAGCAGTGTTGGGTTTTGAATTCGGATATTCTTTATCTGAGCCAGAAACTTTGGTTCTCTGGGAAGCTCAATTTGGAGATTTCGCCAATGGCGCTCAAGTTATAATTGATCAATTTATAACTTCAGGTGAGTCTAAATGGGGAAGAGCAAGCGGTTTAGTTATGTTGCTACCTCATGGATATGAAGGCCAAGGACCCGAGCACTCATCTGCTAGACTTGAGAGATTCTTACAAATGTGTGCTGGTGAAAATATTCAAGTAGTTAATTGTACAACTCCGTCAAATTATTTCCACGCATTAAGAAGACAAATGCATAGAGATTTTAGAAAACCACTTATAGTAATGACACCAAAGTCGTTACTAAGGCACAAAAAATGTGTTTCAAATTTAAATGATTTTACCGCAAAAAATACTTTCCATCGTGTTTTAGAAGATGATTCTTATTCAAAAAACAGTGGGCTTGTTAAATTAGCAAAAGATAACGAGATAAAAAAAGTGGTGATGTGCTCTGGAAAAATTTATTACGATCTAGTTGATGCAAGAGAAAAATCAAAAAATAACGCTGTAGTCTTGATTCGTCTTGAACAATTATATCCTTTCCCGGCTAAAACTTTAGCCAACTTACTTAAGAAATATGAAAAAGCCGAGTTTATATGGTGTCAAGAAGAGCCAAAGAATATGGGTGCATGGAATACAGTCAGAAATTATATAGATAGAACACTAGAAATAATCTATTTTTCAAGAGACAAGGTTAGATATGTCGGAAGAAAAGCTTCATCTTCTACTGCGACTGGAAATCTAAATAAACATCTTGCACAACAAAAAGAAATATTAGAAAAGGTATTTGAGAGATAAATGTCAGATAAAATAATAGTCCCAACCTTAGGTGAGTCAGTTACTGAAGCTACGGTTTCAAAATGGCTTAAAAATCAAGGCGAGAAAGTTTCAGCTGATGAACCAATAGTTGAACTAGAAACAGATAAAGTAAATGTAGAAGTACCCGCTCCATCTAATGGAGTGTTAGAAAAGATTAATGTAAATGAAGGTGAAACTGTAAATGTTGGATCATTACTTGGAACGATAAATGGATCCTCAAAAGAAACTTTAGAAAATGCTAAGGAGATAAAAAAATATTCACCACCAAAGAAACAAGTTCAAAAAAAGAAAAAAGTGGATGAGCAACCGCAAATTTTTGATCAAGAACCTTTAAAGTTAGAAGATGAACCTCTTCAATTGGTAAAAGAAAAATTAGATGTAGAAGATGAAAAAACTTTGATTTTAGATAATTTATTAGAAAGCGATAAAAAAGAGGAAATCAAAGAAGAAAAAACTCAAAAAAAATATATTTCTCCAGCAGCTAGAAAAATGGCGGCTGAAACAAATATTGATATTGATAAAATTCAAGGCTCCGGAAAACATGGTGTTATATTAAAAGAAGATATTATGAGTCTTATGGGCTCAAAACCTGCTCCTTCAGAGAGAAAAATTAAACATGGACCTGAAGAAAGAATTAAAATGACAAGATTGCGTGC
>MDTD01027443.1_pt1 | contig 13568 bp, 11 predicted proteins | sample 811221 | NCBI WGS metagenome assembly MDTD01 (sample SAMN05326646, study PRJNA326480) | marine metagenome | isolation source: seawater | place: Pacific Ocean: South West | collected 2011
AATGACAAAAAGTAAGAGAATAGAGCTAAGCCTAATAAAAAGAACAAGATTTTTAGTAATTTACTCTGCATCTGAAAGAATTAAAATTTAAAATATCATTATTATGAATATCTCTACAACATTGCAATTAGAAACTTCATTTTCTCAACTTGAATCCAGACTAGACGGGATTATAAGCGATTACTACAAGAACGACGAGTTCGTAATAATCCCAAACTTCTTACCGAAAGACGTGATCGAAACCATGGAAAAAGAATGCTTTGGGCTTATTGATAATATTCATCGAAGCTTCATCCCGAAACACAAAAAGGGAGGAAGCGTTTCACGAAATACAATATACGAAAAAACTAAAATTTTTAGAGAAATCTATGAGTCAAATAGTTTACGCGAGATTCTTTGTAAGATAACCAATGAAAAATTAGAACTATGCCCGGAAGATGATCAACACGGCTGTGCCTTATATTACTATAATGAGGAAGGTGATTTTATTGGCTATCATTTTGATACATCCTATTATATAGGCAAAAGATATACCTTGCTTATTGGTATAGTTGATAAGTCATCTTGCTATCTAGAGTACGAACTATTCCACAAACACAAGCACTCAGAAATCAAAAGAAATAAAACTAAAATTACTCCCGGTTCGCTAGTATTATTTAATGGTGACAAGCTGAAGCACAGGATAACACCAGCAAAAAAAAATGAACTGAGAATTATTCTTACGTTAGAGTATGTTTCAGATCCTGCTATGAATCCATTTTTAAAATTTGTTTCAAATATGAAAGATTCAATAGCTTATTTTGGATTTAAAAGTGTTTTTCAAAAGAGAAAAAAATAAATGCATGCAATCATACTAGCAGCAGGTACAGGGACTCGCTTGCGTATTGCTCATAACAAACCAAAAATTTTATTGAATTTTGATAATAAATCACTCTTAGAGCGACACATAGAGAACCTAAAATTAAATCAGGTTGAGAATATTACCATTGTGGTCGGGTATCAAAATCATCTGATCATCGATAAAATAAACCATTTAAGCTACTCAAAAATTAACGTCATTACCAATCCAGAATATGAATTGGGATCCATCTTAAGTGTATTTTATGGCTTAAGATTAACTGCCGCTCAAGATGACATCTTATTAATGGACGGGGATGTTTTATATGATGGAAAGATTTTAAACCTATTGGTTAAAGCCGAAGAGAGTTGCCTTGTTTATGATACTGAATTTGAAGACGACGATGAACCAGTTAAGGTTTGCATGGTAAACAATCAAATTCGAGAGTTTGGTAAAGGAAAATTTTCAAAAAAAAATTTTACCTCAATCGGTGAATCAGTTGGATTTTTCAAAATTAAATATCCTGATACCGTTAAATTCACCAACGTTTGTAATACAATGATTAATGAAGGAAAAACTCTACAACCTCATGAAGATGCTATCCGGGATATCATTAAAACAAAGACTTTTTATTTTAAACCTGTTGATATTACCGGATTACCGTGGACTGAAATAGATTTTCCTGAAGATATTGAAAAGGCTGAAACTAAGATATTAGAAATATTGAAAAATAATGAATAAAAAGACCACTCAATTCAGATCATTATTAAACTCAGGCAACCTTGAATTCATCATGGAAGCTCACAATGGATTAAGTGCAAAAATCGTTGAAGAGGCCGGATTTAAAGGAATTTGGGCAAGTGGGCTTGCATTATCAGCACAGTATGGAGTGAGGGATAACAACGAAGCTAGCTGGACACAAATTGTTGATATGATTGAGTTTATGTCTGATGCAACTAAAATACCGATTCTTTTAGATGGTGACACTGGATACGGAAACTTTAATAATCTAAGAAGATTAGTAAGAAAATTAGAACAAAGGGATATCGCAGGAGTTTGTATAGAAGATAAAGTCTTTCCAAAAACCAACAGTTTCATCAAGGGAGAAAAGCAACGACTAGCGGATATATCGGAATTTTCAGGAAAAATTGCGGCTGGAAAAGACTCACAGCTCGATGATGAGTTTTCAATTATTGCAAGAGTTGAAGCTTATATAGCAGGTTTTGATTTAAAAGAAGCCATAAAAAGAGCGGAGGCGTACCGAATGGCAGGAGCTGACGGAATCCTAATCCACAGTGCTTTATCTAACCCATCTCAAATTTTAGAATTTGCCAAAGAGTGGGCTGGAAGATGTCCATTAATTATTGTTCCTACCAAATACTATAGCACCCCAACGGAAGTTTTTAAAAAATCAAATATTCAAATAATTATTTGGGCAAACCACCTTATAAGAAGTTCAGTCAAGTATATGCAAACCGTTGCCTCAAATATAAAAAGTAAAGAAACAGTCACAGAGATCGAAGATAATATTGTTACTGTGGAGGAATTATTCAGGTTACAAGGCTCTGAAGAATTACTTGACGCAGAGAAAAAATATTTTGGCGAAACACCATCGAATTGCAGAGCAATAATATTAGCCGCCTCTAGAGGAGAAAATTTTAAAAGCCTTACCCAGAACAGTCCAAAAACAATGCTCTCCATAAACGGGAAACCACTTCTAGCAAGAACTCTTGAACGATTAAAAAAAGCTGAAATCAAGGATATTATAGTCGTAGGTGGATATGCGGCTGAAAAAATTAATCTGCCCAATATTCGACTTCTAAAAAATCCTAGGTTTGACAAATCAGGTGAATTAGCATCGCTATTAATCGCCCAAAATGAGTTCACCGATGACATGGTAATACTATACGGAGACATAATTTTTAGAGGCTATATCTTAAAAGGATTAATTGATTCAAATAGAGAGATAACAGTTGTTGTTGACTCCACTAAAATCCAATCAAATAGCCAAAATCTGGCAGATTACGCCTATTGTAGCGAAGAGGATAACCGAGAACTTTGGGGGAGAGATATAGAGCTCAAACAAATTGTAAATTCTAAACAAGACTCGGTAAAAAAAATTTGTGGACAATGGATTGGAATGATAGGAATTAAAAATCAAGGGAAACAATGGATTGAAGAGGCAGTAGAGCAACTATCAAATGAAGCAGACTTTCAAAATTATTCATTAATTGATTTATTAAACAGAATAATATTAAACGGCCACCAAATTCGAGTGATCTATATACATGGCCATTGGTTGAATGTTAATTCCCTTAATGATCTTGAAAAAGCCGGGGACTTTTCGTCTTATGACAATTAATTATGATTAAAGCAAAGTCATTTATAAATGTCGCTTACCATTATGGGTTTAGTACTTACTCGGGCGTTCCTTGTTCATTTCTTACACCATTTATTAATGAGGTTATATCAAATGATCAATTAAAGTACATACCTGCCAGTAACGAAGGAGACGCCGTGGCCATTGCATCGGGAGCCTGGCTTGGGAAGAAAAGAGGAATAGCAATGATGCAAAATTCTGGGTTAGGCAATGCTATTAATCCACTTACTTCTTTAAATTTTCCATTCAAGATTCCAGTTCTTGTAATTTGCACCTTGCGAGGAGAAATTGGACTGCGCGATGAACCACAACATGAATTAATGGGTCAAATAACCACCCAGTTATTCAAAGACATGAAGATTCCATGGGAATACTTTCCGGCAAAAACAAACGAATTAAAATCAACTTTTAATAGAGTTGATAAACATTTTAAAGCAGCAAGCAGACCTTTTGCTTTAATAATGAAGAAGGGTACCTGCAAAGATGAAAACCAATTAAAACAGAAAAGGAAAAGATATTATCAATCTGAGAGAATCAATCAATTCAATCACTTCCAAGGAACACAAAGACCTACAAGAGAAAAAGTTCTTTCTAGCCTAATTGATATTACTGGGTCCAAAAAATCAATAGTTTTAACAACCACCGGATTTTCCGGAAGAGAACTTTATAAAATAAATGATAGCTCTAATCAATTTTATATGGTCGGATCTATGGGATGCGCTCCCTCTTTAGGATTAGGGCTCGCTATTTCTCGCCCTGATTTAAAAATCTTCGTAATTGATGGTGATGGGGCGGCACTAATGCGTTTAGGAAATTTTGCTACCGTTGGCTCTCAACAGCCAAAAAATTTCTTCCATTTACTTTTAGATAATGAGTCACATGAATCTACCGGAGGGCAAAATACATACTCAAACGCTATTGACCTAGCAGGAGTTGCTTTTGCTTGCGGTTATAAAAATATTATTCGAAGCAATTTTATAAAAAACGCATTTTTTGATAAGATTGGTCCAACTTTTATTCATATAAAAACAAAGAGTGTAAGAAACATTGCACTACCAAGACCTTCTATTACCCCCGCACAACAAGCAATTAGACTAAGAAATTATTTAAATGATCTTACTTAATCCAGGGCCTGTCACATTGACAAATCGCGTAAAAAACTCGCTTTTAAAAGAAGACTTATGTCATAGGGAGCCGGAGTTTGGCAAATTACAACAGGATATAAGAGAAAAACTTCTTAAAGTATATAATCTCAATGATTCTGATTGGGCCTCAGTCCTTTTAACAGGCTCAGGAACCGCCGCGGTCGAAGCACTTATAACTTCCTTAGTACCAAAAAATACCAAACTGCTTATTGCTGAAAACGGAGTCTACGGTGAAAGAATTAGAAAAATTGCGACAACTTTCCGAATTGATAATGATCAGATCAAGTCTGATTGGATTGACGCCATTAATTTAGCTTCATTGGAAAAGGCAATAGCTACGAAAAAGTATAGCCATCTTGCCCTAGTTCATCACGAGACAACAACAGGCCGATTAAACAAATTAAATAAAATCCAAGATATATGTGAAAAATTTAACTGCAAAATCTTGCTTGACGCTGTTAGTAGCTTTGGCGCGGAAGATATAATTTTCAAAAATAATGTAATGGCCGGCGTTGCTGCAACTGCTAATAAATGTCTTCACGGAGTTCCTGGGGTATCTTTCGTAATCGCAAACAAAAAGATTCTCTTGAACGAAGAAGATCCGAAAAGGTCAATATATCTCAATCTTTACGATTACTTTTCTGCACAGGAGCATAAAACAACACCATACACTCAATCAGTACAATGTATGTATGCTCTTAATGAAGCACTTAATGAATATTTAGAAAGCGGTGGTCTCACAGTCCGGCAAAATCTTTATAAAGATAGGATTGATTTTTCTGAAAATTTTTTAAGTGACCTAGGCGTTTCTACATTATTGAAAAAAGAAGAGGCGTCTTGCGTGCTCCGATCATTTAAAATTCCAAATAATTTTACTTATGAGCATATTCATGACCATTTGAAAAAGGAGGGTTTTATAATCTACTCGGGCCAAGGTCATCTCAAAGAAAAGTTATTTAGATTATCGTTTATGGGAAATATTTCTCCGAAAGATTTGGAGAATTTAAAATTATCTTTTCAGTCCCTATTTACTTAACTTAATTTTAGATTTTACAAAGGATCGAAAATTCTCCAAATCGAGCCCAGCCTCAACAAGCATATCCTCCCTAGAGCCATGAGCTAACAATTTATCAGGCAAACCATAATTGAAAATGTGAACTGCTACACCCTCTCCCAATAAAAATTCATTTACCGCGCTCCCAGCACCCCCTTCTACCACACTTTCCTCTATCGTAAAAATCACGTCATGATTATTTCCGATTTGAATCAACTTTTTCTCATCTAGGGGCTTGATAAATCGCATATCTATCAAAGTCGCATTCATTTCTGAAGCAACACCTTTTGCAATCTCCAGAACGGGACCAAAAGATAAAATAGCAATAGACTTACCTTCAATGATTGTTCTTGATTCTCCAATAGGTAAGACTGTCATGTCTTTTTTTATATCGGCGCCAGGACCTACACCCCTCGGATACCGCACTACCGCAGGCTTATCCAACCTGAATCCAGTGTGCAACATCTGCCTACATTCATTTTCGTCCGATGGTGCCATGATGACAATATTAGGCAAACACCTAATAAAGGACACATCGTAGCTACCATTATGAGTTGGTCCATCTGCCCCTACAACACCAGCCCGGTCGACTGCAAATAAAACCGGGAGCGACTGGTTAACAACATCATGCACTAGTTGATCAAACGCCCTTTGCAAAAAAGTAGAATAGATAGCAACGACTGGCTTCAGGCCTTCACATGCCATACCAGCCGCGACATTCACACAATGCTGTTCGGCTATGGCAACATCAAAATAACGTTCGGGGTATAGTTGCTCAAACTTTACCAGACCGGAACCTTCACGCATAGCCGGTGTCAACGCAACAAGCCTAGTGTCAGACGCAGCCATATCACAAAGCCATTCTCCGAAAATCTGGCTATAAGTTGGCCCCCCTTTCTTCTCTGTAGACTCGATTCCTTGATCTGGATCAAATGAGGAGACTCCATGATACTTAACGGGATCTTGTTCTGCTAATTTGTATCCTTTCCCTTTTTTAGTAATTACGTGTAAAAATTGGGGGCCTTTAAGCTTTTTTAAGTTTTTTAATGTTGCTAATAGCGTGGGAATATCATGGCCATCAATTGGTCCGATATAATTAAAACCAAATTCTTCAAACAAGGTTCCTGGTACCACTAATCCTTTAACATGCTCCTCCGTTCTGCGGACCGCTTCCCATGCGGATGGCATTTGTTTTAGAACTTTTTTACTTCCTTCTCGTAAGCTTGTATAAATCTTACCTGATAATATTTGAGCGAACCTATTTGATAAAGCGCCAACGTTAGGTGAGATTGACATATCGTTATCATTTAATATGACTAACATATCTGCTTCAAGGTCACCCGCATGATTGAGAGCTTCAAATGCTAGCCCTGCGGTCATAGCCCCATCCCCAATTACGGCAACGCAGTGTCTATCTATTTTTTCTAATTTAGATGCTATGGCCATACCTAACGCAGCGCTTATCGAAGTGCTCGAATGGCCCACACCAAACGTATCATAATCACTCTCTTCGCGTTTTGGGAAAGGTGCAAGTCCGCCAGATTTACGAATGGTCTCAAGTTTTTTCTTTCGCCCCGTTAAGATTTTATGTGGATAAGCCTGATGCCCCACATCCCACACAATGCGGTCATGCGGTGTGTCGTAGAGATAATGCAATGCAACAGTCAACTCAACCGAGCCCAATCCGGAAGCGAAGTGCCCTCCACTGGAACTAACTGAATTAACTAAGAAATTTCTTACTTCATCGGCGACCTCTTTTAAGGAGGATTCTGGCAGTTCCCGCAATTGCTCAGGGAAGTCTATTTTATCGAGAAGCGGGTAAGTCACATTTTTATAGGAAAATTTTTCATTACTCATTTATTTTAATCGCTCCTCGGCCCTAGAAACATTATTGTAAAACAAACTAAGGCGGGATTGGAAAATTATTTTAGTTTAGCACCATTCTAGTAAAATCTTTAAAGGTTAAAAGATCGTACAAATTATTATATAATTACAAAATAAAACTTTGGGTTATAAAAAAAATACGTTAAACTTTACGACTAGGTTTTATTTAACGTACCAAAAACGCAGTTTTGTCTAAAAATAAGAGGAATTTGATATGGCTGTCCCACTAATCCAACAGCTTAGAGTAGGATCTTATATAATCAAACAGAAGCTAAAGGGTAACAAGCGATACCCTCTTGTTCTCATGTTGGAACCATTATTCAGATGTAACCTAGCATGCGCTGGATGTGGAAAGATTGATTACCCCAACGAAATTTTAAACAAAAGGTTATCCTTTGACGACTGTATAAATTCTGTGGAGGAGTGCGGGTCGCCAATGGTTTCTATAGCTGGCGGTGAACCATTAATACACAAAGAAATGAGTGCTATTGTGAATGAGCTCATTGACCGTAAAAAATTCATATATCTTTGCACTAACGCACTTTTGCTGGACAAAAAGATGGAAGAATACACTCCATCACCCTACCTTACATTCTCTATACATTTAGATGGTGATAAAAAACGGCACGACGCGTCCGTATGCAGGGATGGTGTTTATGATAAATGCGTTAAAGTCATTAAAAAAGCCTTAGGTCGTGGCTTCAGGGTCACTGTTAACTGTACTCTTTTCCAAGGCGAAAGTGCAGAAGAAGTCGCTGAGTTTATGGACAACATGATGAAATTAGGGGTCGAAGGGGTCACGATTTCTCCTGGATATTCGTATGAAAGAGCTCCGCGACAAGATGTATTTTTAAAACGCACTGGAAGCAAAAATCTTTTCAGAAAACTGTTTCAATTAGGCAAAAATAAAAGTTGGAGGTTCAACCAATCGAGCCTGTATTTAGATTTTTTAGCTGGCAATCAAACCTATCACTGCACACCTTGGGGTAACCCTACAAGGAACATCTTTGGCTGGCAAAAACCCTGTTATTTGCTCGTCGGAGAAGGCTATACGAATAGTTTCAAAGCCCTGATGGAAGAAACTAATTGGAATCAATATGGTACCGGGACGAATCCTAAATGTGATGACTGCATGGTACATTCGGGGTACGAGGCGACTGCAGTCGATGACACATTTAAAAGTCCGCTGAAGGCATTATCAGTATTCTTAAAAGGTCCGCGTACTTCTGGAGCAATGGCACCTGAAGTACCCTTCCTGTACAGTGAGGAGCCTAGTAATAAATTCAGTCGGATAAAAATAATTGAATCAAAAGGTTGTAGTAGAAGCAAAGTTGCCTAAACTTGTTCATTCGTGCTTATAATATCATTAATTTGCCTGTCTACTTGGCTGGCATTCCTTCTTTTACCCTTCAAACCCTGGTCCACCAAAGAGATAATTGAGGGCGCCGTTAATAGGCCGAGCTTCAACCCTCTCGAAGTAACAGCGCTAATACCAGCTCGCAATGAAGAGGCACATATTAAAAATTTAGTTGAAAAATTAGCTAATTCTAACCTTTTCAAGCACGTCATTGTTGTTAATGATGAGAGCACCGATAATACCCTCAATGAACTTCAAAAAGTAAATGAATTAAGCGTTTCTATAGTAGATGGCTTAGCTCCTCCGGAGGGCTGGATTGGCAAAGTTTGGGCACTGCACCAAGGATCGGTTGAAATCAAAACACAATTTACACTACTCATTGATGCTGATATTGAATTTGACGAGGCGACTGTACAATCGATATTTAACAAAACTTATTCCGAAAAAATTCAATTGACTTCGGTTATGGCCTTGTTAAAAATCGAATCCAGATGGGACAAATTGATGATCCCTGCTTTTATTTACTTTTTTAAAATACTATATCCTTTTAATCTATCAAATAATCAAAAATACCAAAATATCGCGGGGGCCGCTGGTGGATTTATTCTTATTGAAAATTCAGCGCTACAGAAAATAGGTGGATTTAATTCAATAAAAAATGCACTTATAGACGACTGCACTTTAGCAAAACATGTCAAAAAAACTGGCGGCAAAACTTGGATCGGATTAAGCAAAGGGATAAGAACGAAAAGAAGCTACAACAATCTTTCAAATATTTGGTCAATGGTAGAAAGAACTGCTTTTACACAATTAAATTATTCTATCCCTATGTTGTTCTTATGCACATTTACGATGGTTTTAGTGTTTATTATCCCCTTAGTAGGTTTGATATTTTTTAATGACTCTATTGTAGCAGTCAGCGCTATTTCATTAGTAATCATGGGGTTTACTTACTATCCTGTTGTCAAATATTACGAGCTAAATATAGTAAACATCTTAACCTTACCACTTGCTAGCCTTTTATTCCTACTGATGACATGGACTTCAGCTATAAAATATATGCTCGGAAGGAAAAGTAAATGGAAAGGAAGGATTTATAAAAAATGAAATTACAATCCATATTTTTGTGTTTAATTATTTTTACCACTAATGTTTGTTCAAGATATATTGAACAACCCGGAAACTTCGAGCAACCAGAGGAGACCGTAAAAAAATTTGAAGAGGTGACAATCAATTTACTTAAAATGTCTAATTCTGAATCAAAAAGCCAACGTTTCGTCTATGCATTAGACCAGATAGAGAATTTATTTGATTTTAACGCGATAGGAGCCCTTATCCTTGGAAAACATCTGAAAAGCGAAAACAAGGATTTAGAGTTTGAATTTATAAAAGAGCTACGAAATCTGACCGCCAGGACGATGGTGTTGAATTATGTTAACTATTCAGAACAAAGATACAAAAAAATTAAAATAAAAAAAAATGACCAAAAGGCTTTTATTTTTACGGAATTTTACATCTCGGATAGCGAAACTGTACCCTTTAGATTTGTTTTAAAAAACAACAGGGGGAATTGGCAAATAATAAATATTATTGCCTCTGGCGTTTCCGAGTTATCCGTTAAAAAAATCGAGTATCAGTCTTTTCTAGAAACAAAAACCCTGTCTGAACTGATTCAAGAAATAAAACGAAAAAGTAAGATTTAACTTTATGAAAACCCATTTAAAAAAATTAATTGATGCGAATATGATAGAGTTATGGCAGTATAAAGCATGGGAGAAATAATCAGGGATCGAAGAATGAAGACAAAATTGTATACTTACATTGGAATAATCTTAACTTCTTGCGTTTTTTTAAACGGTTGTGGAACCACTGGAAAGAATTCAGATCCTTTTGAGAAAACAAATAGAAAATTTTACGCGTTTAACGACGCTATAGACAAAAATTTTGTGCAACCGGTTGCTGAAACCTACGTAAAAATTACGCCCAGTATATTTCGAGACGGAGTTACTAACTTCTTTGATAATTTGGGATATATCAACACTATTTCAAATGATCTTCTTCAGGGTAAAGTTAACTACGCGGCTCAGGATTCGGCACGCTTTATCTTGAATTCTACGATTGGTATAGGTGGGCTTTTTGATCCTGCTTCTAAGATGGGCCTTGAAAAAAGATCGGAAGATTTGGGCCAAACCCTTGCTGTTTGGGGTGCATCTGAAGGCTCTTACTTGATGGTACCTTTGATAGGTCCAAGTTCCGGCAGGGATATTACCTCACCAGTCATGTCAGTGGCTACAAATCCAATGACCTATATCGCATCAGTCTTTACGATTCCTGTAGGGTTTTTAAAAGCCGTTAATTCCAGAGCTAATTTATTAGATGCCACCCGTATGAGAGACCAAGCCGCCTTGGACCCTTATACTTTTGTCAGGGAAGCATGGAGGCAAAAAAGAAATTACGATATTTTTGACGGAAACCCTCCAGCAGATGATGATAATTTTGATCAAATTCTCGATGGTGAAACGGATATGGGAGTGCTTAAAGTCTATTAGCGCGTGAATCCTGAGGCTATTCTATTACAAATTTTGGGCTTTGTGACGTAAATAGTGATCCATTAGTAACAAGGCCATCATTGCTTCGGCAATTGGTACAGCTCTTATACCGACGCAAGGATCGTGTCGACCGAAAGTTGAAATGGTAACTTCATTTCCATCAAGGTCAATCGTGTTGCTCTTCTGTTTAATACTGGAGGTAGGCTTCAACGCTAAATTACAAATAATCTTATCCCCGTTAGAAATCCCTCCCAAAATTCCACCAGAATTATTGGTCACGAAACCGCTAGAATTAATCTCGTCTTTGTTTTGAGAACCTTTCATCGCAACTACATTAAAACCCTCTCCGATTTCCACTCCTTTCACCGCATTAATACTCATCATTGCTTTAGCTATGTCAGCATCTAGTCTATCAAAGATAGGTTCGCCTAAACCGGCAGGAGTATTTTCAACTTCTACTGTAACCAAAGCACCGACCGAGTCTCCGGCTTGCTTTAGCTTATCAACTAAATCCTCTACTTTCTTGATTTGTGCGGGATCCGCAGAAAAGAAGGGATTATTTTCAATGAAATTCTTATCGATAAAATCAAGATTAATGTCTCCAATTTTTGATAGATATCCATAAATATGAATTGACATTTTCTCCGCAAGAAATTTTTTTGCGATAGCACCTGCAGCTACCCTCATACAAGTCTCTCGAGCGGAGGCTCGTCCGCCTCCTCTGTAATCTCTAAGGCCGTACTTTTTTAAATATGTATAATCCGCATGGCCAGGGCGGTATTTATTTTTTATATCGCCATAATCTTGAGATCTTTGATCCTCATTTAAAATTTGCAAGGCTATAGGGGTTCCTGTCGTGACTCCCTCGAAAACACCTGCTGTAATTTTGACTTTATCGCTTTCTTTTCTTTGAGTTGTGAAAGAACTCTGACCGGGTTTTCTTCGGTCTAAATCTTTCTGAATGTCTGATTCAGTCAGTCTCAATCCAGGCGGACATCCATCCACTATTCCGATATAACCATGGCCATGACTTTCACCCGCTGTCGTTAAGGTAAATATTTTTCCAAAAGAATTGCCAGCCACTTAATGCTCCGATGAGATTTATTTTTTTAGTAATTTGTTAGTAATTTTAACGAATTCCCCTGGATCTTCCAGTTCGATTCCACCAGCTAAAGAAGCTTGATAGAACAACAAAAGCGCCCAATTTTGAAGAAGCTCCTCATCGGATTTATCAATGTCTTCAATCAACGAATGTGATAGATTTATTTCCAACACTCTTTTTGACGTCGGAACCTTTTGACCAGAAGCTTTTAGGACCCTTTCAAGATTTGCACTCATTTGATCTGCTGGATTTACCAAGCAGGAAAGAGACTCGGTGAGCCGCGAGCTAGGAACCACATCAGCTACTTTATCTTCCAAAAGATTTTTCATCTGATTGAGCAGATCTTTGTACTTATCCAATTCACGCTGGGTAGAAGCGTCATCTTTATCGTCAGAACCTAATGCGTCACTTTGAGTAATTGATTGTAATTTTTTTCCGTCAAAATTCTCCAGATGATTAACCACCCATTCGTCTACAGGATCGACCATCAGAAGCACCTCTATTTTTTTAGCTTTAAAGTATTCTAGATGTGGGCTCTTTCTCGCTGCATGAATTGAGTCCGCTGTAAGAAAATAAATGACATCTTGACCTTCTTTCATACGATTAACGTATTCTTTGAGGTCGGTCATTGCCCCATTTTCTGTTTGACTTGATTCATATCTTAGAAGCTTGCTAAGTTTTTCCCTATTGACCGAGTCTTCCACGATACCTTCTTTTAGCACACTACCAAAGTTACTCCAAAAATCATTGTAGACATTTGTTTTTTTTGCCAAGCTTTCAATCATGCTCAGAATTTTTTTTACGCAGCCACCTTTGATTGATTCAATTTTTTTATTTTTCTGTAGTAATTCTCGAGAAACATTTAACGGCAAATCATCTGTATCAATTATCCCCCTAACAAACCTTAAATATCTAGGAATTAATTGTTCGGAGTCCTCCATTATTAAGACTCTTTTTACATAAAGCCGAATACCTGATTTGTTGTCTCTGTCCCACAAATCAAACGGAGGTTTAGCGGGTATATAAAACAAAGATGTATATTCGACCTTGCCTTCAGCTTTTGTATGAATATGCTTTAACGGTTTTTCAAAATCAAAAGAAATACTTTTATAAAAATCATCATATTCAGTATCGCTTATTTCATTTTTCGACTTCCTCCATAACGAAAATCCCTCGTTTACTTTTTCGAAGCCAGAAGCACCGTCATCCTTTGGCATCATGACAGGAACAGATATGTGATTTGAGTATCTTTTACAAAT
>MDTD01121703.1_pt1 | contig 13568 bp, 10 predicted proteins | sample 811221 | NCBI WGS metagenome assembly MDTD01 (sample SAMN05326646, study PRJNA326480) | marine metagenome | isolation source: seawater | place: Pacific Ocean: South West | collected 2011
CCAGAGAAATAACCAATCGTTACTTCCCTATCGGCAACAATGACCGCTTTAGAGGAAATACCCACTCGAAACCTATCGCGCGAACCCACTATTAAAAAAATAATATTTTCTATTGAAAAAGCGAATAAAACAATAGCTGGAGGGTGGTAAACACCCGTAAGTTTATGTATAGCAATACCAATAGAACTCATTATTGCAGCCTCAAGGAATGTATATAAAATGATACGCTTGAGTCGAACTCTGCTAACCACCTTGTTCCATTTGAATCGATCAGCTTTATTGACAATAAACATACCCATCCATCGACGTACACTTCTCCATACTAGTAAAATAAAATAAATGATTGCAAATCCTATGAATATCTGTTCTTGGTATGGAAGAGAGCTACCAGAAATGTGTAAAAAATTAATTTGCACATCTAATCCAATGTATATAGCTAAGAACAGCAGAGGGATGGTAAAAAAAATCAGTAAACTATTCGTAAAACTATTCATTCGGGATTAATTTCAGCTGGCGCCTTATTAAGGTGATTTCCTCTTTAATCTGATCATTCTTTTTGTTGACCTGATCAAACAATTTCTCTGCACCTTTAGAAATTGAAAAATATCCCATATTGTTTTCAGATTGAAACATCTCGTTTTGAAGCGAAGAAAGCTTTTTCTTGAGCATTTTTTTTTCCTTAGAGAAATAGTCCGTTCTATTTTCCATTAACGCATATGAATCTATTTTAAATTTATAAATAATTAATTCAATTTGCGTTTTATCGAGCTTCATTAAGCTTAATTTATCTTTTAACAAAGTGATGAATTCCTTCATAATATACCCAGATTGATCTCTAGAAACTGGACCTATAGAAATAAAAGAAGCCATGCTATCCTTAATACTAGAAAGATCCGTCTGGGAATCTACCGTTTGCTTTTTAAGTTTGTATAATGCCTCTTTTTTGGCCTCTAGATTCTCTACATATGATTGCTTGAGGTCTTTATAAGCCTCCTCTTTCCTATTGAAAAAAGCATCACATTCCTTTCTAAACTCCTCCCAAAGTGATCTCTCATATCGACCGGCATTTTTGACCGTTTTCCATTGTTTTTGTAACTGTATCAATCCTTTAGTTGCAGATGAAAAGTCACTGACATTGTTAAACGATTTGGCTTTTTCGATCAATTCCTTTTTTTGATCTCTAGCAACCTTATAAACATCATCTTTTGACTTAAAAAAAGCTTTTCTATCATCGAAGAAGCCATTACAAACACCCCTAAATTCTTTCCATATTTTATCATTATCCTTCTTCGAAGCATATCCTATTTTTTTCCAGTCATCCTGAATCTTCTTAACCTCACTAGTCAATTGGTTCCATTGCTTTAAGGTTCTCTCTCCCTCTTCTTGTATTATTTTGCTTTTCAATTGCTGAATAAGCGCTCTCTTTTTATTTAGGTTTTCAAATTGAATCTGACGGTATTCGTCATAATGCTTATTGATTTTGTCATAAATCGAACGCACTGCCTCCCAATAACTTGATTTAAGACCCTCCCATTCGTCATTACTTACAGGACCGATATCCTCCCATTCATCCTGCAATAATCGAAGTCCTCTTTCTATTTCTTTTATCTGGTTTTCACTATTTCTAATGGACTGTAACTTAAAAATAATTTCTTTCTTGAGCTGGAAGTTTCTTTTATAGTCGTGCTCTTTGATTTCACGATACATATTGATGTTATAGAAAAACATCTCACGTAATCTTGAATATTCCTTTTGCACCTCATCGCGTTTTGATCGTGGAAGATCACCAATTTTTTTCCAAGTATCTTGAATGGAATTAAACGATTTAAACGCAGAGCCTATGTTCTCCTCATTTTCGACTAAGTTTTTCAACTCAGTAATCAAAACCTTTTTTTGCCTTAGGTTTTCATCTTCAAGTTGATTTTTGATTTCAATTTGCTTTTTACGATTCTCTTTGTAATTACCGTATAGAGAATAAAACCGCTCTTTGAATATGGAAAAGTCGATCTGTTCAATTTGCTTTCCCACATCCTTCGCTTTAAGTGTTTCAACCTGCTGTTGTCCCTCTGCTTTCAAAAGCCAATCATCAAACTCCACTTTAAGCTGGTTCACCTCTCTAATATTTGAGATAAGATCTTCCTCAGCTACGTAGGTAATAAGCTTTTCAATCAATTCATTTTTCATTTCACGGAAACATTCATATCAAAACTGGCCAGTGATACAAAACGATCTACACGGGCTAAAATATCCTCCTTATTGATTTCTAGTAACTTTTCCGTACCAAATTTTTCTACACAAAAAGAAGCCAAAGCAGAACCATAAATCACGGCTCTCTTCAGATTTTCAAAAGACAGATCATCTGTTGAAGCCAAGTAGCCCATAAAACCCCCAGCAAAAGTATCTCCAGCACCTGTAGGGTCAAAAACCTCTTCCAAAGGTAATGCAGGGGCAAAGAAAACCTCCTTGTCCTTAAATAATAAAGCACCATGTTCTCCTTTCTTAATAATAAGAATCTTTGGACCCATTTCTCTAATCAAAACCGACGCTTTAATAAGTGAATACTCCCCACTCAATTGTCGAGCCTCCTCATCATTAATGATTAATATATCAACCATAGATATGGTTTTTTTTAGGTCATTCATTGCGATATCCATCCAGAAGTTCATCGTATCCATAGCAATGAGCTTCGGACGCACTTTCAATCGTTCAATAACCGTGCTTTGAACTGAAGGGCTCAAATTCCCTAACATTAAATAGCTGGAGCTCTGATATACTTCAGGTACAATCGGATCAAAGTTTTCAAGAACATTCAGCTCGGTGATTAGCGTATCTCGACTGTTCATATCATTGTGATACTTACCTGACCAAAAAAATGTTTTTTCACTATTCTTAATTTGCAAGCCATCCGTGTTGATTCCTCTTGCATTGAGGTCATCAATTGTTACCTGTGGAAAATCACCCCCAACCACTGAGATTATATTTTGATCTTGGACAAAATAAGAGGAGGCTATCGATATGAAGGTCCCTGCTCCACCCACTATTTTATCTGTTTTACCGTAAGGTGTTTCTATGGCGTCAAATGCCACACTCCCGACTGTCAATAAACTCATATTTCAATTTTAAGGGACAAAGATACGCAATTGACAATTAAATGGGTGAAATAACATTATATGATTCATTGCTATTTTCAGGACACATCTCTATCAAATTTGTATTTTTAAGCATATGAAACTCATGAAGCTCCTTACTCTTCTTTCATTATTCCTTTGTTGTTTTGTTTTTTCTCAAGAAAACAATAATAATTCTGTGAATTCATTGATTGAAAAATTTCATTTGAATGAAAAAAAATCAGTTGTTTCAAACGACCCACTATTAGAAGCCATAAAAGAATTCATAAATAAGAAACAAACTTCCAAACAAAACAAAGTTAAACTTATAGACATGCTTCTTTCACATCATATGGAAAAGGGGCAATCGGCTCAATTTAATAAGTCGTATGCCAAATATAACTCTTGGCTCAAAAACAGCAGGTTGCACTTCTTTTTTTGGGATTATATAAACCATACCGTTAATCAAAATTATGAGCGAAGCTTATCAGTAGCAAGATTGCATTTTAATGAAGCTAAAATGAATGGGAACAATGACGACCTGTCCACATCCTACAGGATTATGGCCAAAGCATTTATGAATCTAAATTTCAAAGATTCTTCTTTGCTTTATGCAAACATTTCATTGAATTATGCAAGACGTTCAGATTCGGAGGATGCTATATTACGAACATTTAAAACACAATCAGAGATTTTCAATCATTTCGGTATGATTGGACAGAGTACTTCAGTATTAATAAAATTCATTGATGAGGCAGAAAAAATAAGGGATGACAAAAGCATCTGCTGGGGAACCATACAAATTGCACACAAATCTTTTCAAATACGCTACTATAACGAAGCCAAAACATATCTTAGAAAGGCTCTTAGCCTTGCAGAAAAAAATGGAGATACTTTCTACAGATCAATGATTCATAGAGGTTTAGCTGAAATATCATTAGCACTTGAAGACATTGATGAGGCAAGGTATCACCTAGAACTATGTAAACCTCTTATTGAAACACTAGAACAGAGTGAAAACAAGTCATTAATCAAGCTCACTCATGCAAAAGTATTGATATTTGAAAACCTGTATGATGAGGCTCGTAATCAACTTGAAGAGACCATTAACCAATTTGAATTTCTTAATGATCATAAAGGGAAAGCTAAAGCATTTAACCTGCTAGGACAATTGTTTTTTAAAAAACAACAATGGAAAAACTCGGAAGAGTATTATAAAAAATCCCTGGTGCTTTTGAGTCAGGATGACTTCAATCCTGTAAGGCTTGAAAACCACAAATATTTGTCAGAAATATATGCTTTACAGAAAAACTATACTAAAGCGTACAAAAACCTTGAAGAATACGAAAAGTATTCAAATATTAATTCTTCGATTAGCAGTACTAAGGCCATTAATGAGTTAACTCAAATGTACTCTCGAGAATTAAGAGAGTATAGAATAAAAGAGCAAGAACAAGTCATTTCAAATCAAAAAAAGGAAAAAGAATTATTAGCCCTAAAAAGTGATAAACAATTTTCAACCATTATATTGATTATAATTGCTCTAGTTTCCACGATTATCATTGTTATTTTTTATCTCAGACAACTCAAAATAAAACAACAGAGACAGGAAATTGAAATGTCACAAACGCTTCTGAGAACTCAAATGAATCCTCATTTTATATTCAATGCAATGTCAGTTATTCAAAGTTATATTTATGAAAACGACCCAAAGAAATCATCAAAATTTTTAGTCAGTTTTTCGAGACTCATAAGGCTCATTCTTGAAAATTCACCCAAAGAATTTATCACTATTGAAACAGAAATAGAAATTTTGGAAAAATACCTTAAAACACAAAAATTAAGATTTGAAAATCGATTTGAATTCAAAATATCTGTACCCGAAGAACTTATATTTAAAAAAGTAATGATCCCCCCTATGATAACACAACCTTTTGTAGAAAACTCTATAGAGCATGGGAGATTAAATATTGTAGAAAACGGACAAATTCATATTAAGTTTGAAGAACGTGATAAAATGCTTTTTGTAATGATTGAAGACAATGGCGTGGGCCGAAGTCAATCAGCCTCAAAAAAAATAAAACAAGACCATAAGAGTATGGCATTAAACATCACAACTGAACGAGTAAACATATTAAATAAAAAATATAAATCTAAAGCTAAACTTGAAATCAGTGACCTTAAAGAGGGTAAATATACCGGGACATTGGTTGAACTATACCTCCCATTACTTAATGAAAATATTAACTTTGATTAATTATGAAAAAAGTTGTAATTATAGACGACGAAAACAAAACTAGAGACTTCATCAAAAAACTTCTCCTTTCCTTCGGACATGATTTGGAAATATATACGGATGGCTCCAATGTGGAAACTGGCATAAAAGCCATCAATAAAATAAAACCAGATCTTGTGTTTTTGGATATTCAAATGCCTGACGGAAACGGATTCGATGTTCTTAAAGGTGTTAAAGAAAAAGATTTTGAAATCATCTTCATTACCGCCTATCAAGAATACGCGATTCAAGCAATTAAATTCAGTGCCTTGGCTTATATTCTCAAACCTATTGATATTGATGAATTGGAGGAGGCTCTTGATAAGGCTTTAGATACCATGAAAAAGAAAAATGGAAAAGATGTTCAATTCAATGCGCTTCAGGAAAATGCGGACAGAAATAAAAAAAATAAACTTGTTTTGAAAACGCAAGAAAGTGTGCATGTTTTGGAGCTGAAAGATATCGTTAGATGTGAGGCCGATAAAAATTATACCTCGTTTTTCCTGAACTCTGGAAAAAGAATTCTCGTCTCAAAAACCTTGAAGGAATATGATTTACTCCTCTCACGTCATTCATTTTTCAGGGTGCAACAATCTCATTTGATAAACCTTAATTTCATAGACCGATATGACAAAATAGATGGAGGCGCTGTCATTATGAAAGATGGCAGTTCAGTTCCCTTATCTCCCGCTAAGAAAGAACAGTTTTTTCACATTTTAGAAAACCTCTAGGGACTGATCCAAATCAGCCAGTAAATCTCCCACGTCCTCTACTCCAACACTTAATCTGATTAAAGAATCAACTATACCACACTCTTCACGATCCTTTTTAGGTATTGTTGCATGTGTCATCGTTGCAGGATGTCCAATGAGCGATTCCACTCCTCCTAATGACTCTGCCAAAGCAAATAGCTTCACCTTCTTCAATATTTCTAATGCACGCACCTTATCATTTTCTTTTAAAGAAAAAGAAATCATACCCCCAAAACCTCGCATTTGTTTACAAGCAATATCATGATTCGGATGATCTTCAAATCCTGGCCAAAAAACCCGTTCTATTCTTGGATGACTCCTAAGGAATCGTGCTACTTTTTCGCCATTCTCACAGTGCCTTTGCATTCTTAGATGTAGCGTTTTAATTCCACGTAAAACAAGAAATGAATCCATGGGTGAAGTAATAGCACCTGAAGAATTCTGAATACGATAAATCTCACTTGCAATTTGATCATTAGAGGTAATTAGTGCTCCCATGACCACATCAGAATGCCCACCAAGATATTTTGTTACGGAATGCATCACAATATCAGCACCCAACTCAAGAGGATTTTGTAGATAAGGAGTTGCAAAGGTATTGTCCACACAAAGCAAGGCATTTACATTTTTCGCAATGGTAGACATCGCTTTGATATCAACGACATTAATCATTGGGTTTGTTGGTGTTTCTGCCCAAATCAACTTGGTTCGATCGTTCACCGCTTCGCGAACCAAAGATTCATTTCTCATATCGATAAAATTAAACTTGATCCCGTACTTTTCAAAAATCGTTCGAAAAAGCCTGTAAGACCCACCATAAAGATCATTTGTAGAGATGACCTCATCCCCTGGATTCAACATTTTTAAAACAGCGTCAATAGCTGCAATTCCCGATGCGAAACAGGCACCATATTTGCCATTTTCTAGAGCAGCTAGGCTTTTTTCCAAAACATGTCGCGTGGGGTTCTGAGTTCGTGAATACTTATAACCCTTGTGATTTCCTACTCCATCTTGAACAAAGGTAGAGGTTTGATAAATAGGTGTCATAATGGCTCCTGTAGCTGAATCTGGATCGACACCGGCATGAATGGCTTTAGTTCCGAATTTCATATTATCTTTTGACACTAAAATAAGATAAAACTTCAAGGAAAATCCAATTCCATAGATGGATTCCAAAAGTATTTTTCAAAATCAACAACTTTGTCATGAATGACCATCAACCCCTCTTTTTCAAGAAGATATTGCATTTGATTTGACGTTTCAAAATGATGTTTACCAGAAAGAAAACCATTTCTATTAACAACCCGGTGTGCAGGAACATCATGCAAAGAATGACAAGCATTCATAGCCCAACCCACCAATCTAGACGACTGTTTTGAGCCTAAATAAGCTGCTATCGCACCATAGGAGGTGACTCGACCCTCTGGTATGAGACGAACTACATCATACACATCTTTATAGAAATCTTTTTTTTTCAGGGTCCCTCGTTTATATGATTAAAAGTAAGATAAATTTCAAGGCATAAAAAAAGCCATCAAAAGGTGGCTTTAAATATTTTCGAAAATAGTACTATTCCTCTTCGGGACCTTTCCAATTTCCGTCCTCATCATAATGGGATAAACACTCCGCTGTTTCTTCTTCACTACAACCTTTTTCTGCACACATTGCTGCACATTCCTCCTTGCTCATTTTTGAGCATTCTGACATGTCACATTTATTTGCTTTTGAATCAAAATCGGAAGATTTAACATCATTATCATCGCAACACTCTTTAGAATCTTTGGAGCTTGAGTCCTCAACTGTGCAACAAGTGTCTTCATTTGTTCCGCAAGTATCGTCTCCATGTCCACTACCTAAAATAGGAGCAATGACCAATCCAACCAAACAAGTTAGTTTGATTAAGATATTCATGGAAGGACCCGAAGTATCCTTAAACGGATCTCCTACTGTATCCCCCGTAACTGCCGCTTTGTGAGCTTCAGAACCTTTAAATGTCATTTCTCCATCAATCATGACTCCTGCCTCAAAAGATTTTTTAGCATTGTCCCATGCACCACCGGCATTGTTTTGGAATATTGCCCAAAGAACACCTGAAACTGTAACTCCTGCCATATATGCTCCTAAAGCTTCAGCACCCATTGCAAAACCAATAATGATTGGGGATACAATTGTAATAATACCAGGCAACATCATTTCTTTTAATGCAGCCGTTGTAGAAATATCAACACATTTTTCATATTCTGGTTCTGCTTTGCCTTCCATGATTCCGGGGATGTCTTTAAACTGTCGTCTTACCTCTTTAACCATTGCCATTGCAGCCTTCCCGACAGAACTCATGGCCAAAGCAGAAAAAACTACCGGAATCATTCCCCCAATGAACAAAGCTGCAAGAACCTTAGCCTTAAAGATATTAATACCGTCAATATCAGTAAATGTAACATACGCTGCAAATAAAGCTAAAGCCGTAAGCGCCGCAGAGGCAATAGCAAAACCTTTACCCACTGCCGCTGTTGTATTACCCACCGCATCTAAAATATCAGTTCTCTCACGAACCTCCGGATCTAATTCAGACATTTCAGCAATACCTCCTGCATTATCAGCGATTGGACCAAAAGCATCAATTGCCAATTGAAGAGCCGTTGTTGCCATCATGGCAGAAGCACCTATAGCCACTCCATAAAATCCAGCACATTCGTAAGCACCCCATATGGCCCCTGCAAATAATATAATTGGTGCAGCCGTAGACATCATTCCTAAAGATAAACCAGCAATAATGTTTGTTGCTGCCCCTGTCGATGAGTTTTGAATAATTCCCATTACTGGTTTTTTACCCATTGCAGTATAATATTCTGTTAGCATAGAAATTAAACCTCCAACTGCGAGACCTATTAATACAGCATAAAAGACTTGGGTTGAGCCGATCGTTTTAATCCCTTCTCCAAAGAACTCCATTTTCATCTCAGCAGGAAGCATCCATTTTATAATAAAGAAAGATGCAATAGCGGTTAAAATTAAAGAACCCCAATTTCCTAGATTGAACGCACCCTGAACTTCTTTTTCTTTGGCGTCGTTGTTCTTAATCTTGATTACCCATGTACCAACAATTGAAAATAACAGTCCAACACCTGCAATCAAAACAGGCATTAGAATCGGTCCCATACTATTGAAAGATGCATAGTTTGATGGGTCTTGAATAATTAGATAATTACCTAAAACCATTGCAGCCAGCATTGTTGCGACATAAGAACCAAATAAATCTGCTCCCATTCCTGCAACATCACCGACATTATCACCAACATTATCAGCGATAGTGGCTGGATTACGAGGATCATCTTCAGGAATTCCTGCTTCAACTTTTCCAACTAAATCTGCACCTACATCAGCAGCCTTTGTATAAATCCCTCCACCAACACGCGCAAATAAGGCAATACACTCAGCACCTAAAGAAAAACCAGCAAGTGTTTCTAAAATTACCTCCATACTTGCTCCATCACCACCTCGGAAGACTAAAAAGACAAATATTGATGATAAACCAAACACAGCCAATCCTGCTACACCCAATCCCATAACCGTACCACCTCTAAAGGCCACCTTCATCGCTTGAGGCAAGCTTGTTTTCGCTGCTTCAGCAGTTCGCACATTCGCTTTTGTGGCTATACGCATACCTATGTTTCCAGCTAAAGCTGAAAAAACCGCTCCAATAACAAAAGCCACTACAATAAATAACCCCGCTGGGATGAGATTCATCGCCGATAGAGCACCCAATGCACCACCAGCGATTAAAACAAATACCGCGAGCATTCTATATTCTGCCTTCAGAAATGCCATTGCTCCATTGGCAATATATCCTGACAATTTTTTCATCTTATCATTACCAGCAGATTGCTTGTTAACCCAAGATGTTAAAAACAACATATAGATTAAACCAAGAATACCAAAAGCTGGTAAAATATAAATTAAATTTTCTTCCATTTTTTCTGAATTATTTTAATAGGGGGCAAAAGTAGATGTTTCTGTCAATCTATGCAAGAACAAGACATAAAAAAAGGAGTGATTTTATCACCCCTTTTTATATCTTTAAATAAAACCACTACTTACTGTAAGTAGCTTGACAAGTTCCAGAACTACCTGTTACAATTGTTGTGTTTTCATAAGTAAAGGTGATTGTAAAACTAAGACCGTTACTGTTCATAGAACCAAAACCTTGGTAATTGATATCTCCAAGCCCACCAGGAGCACCGTCTGAGGCAGGAGCTATCGTAATATTTTCCCCATCAATCTGACAAATAGCCGTTCCATAAGTTCCTGTAACACCAGCGAAGAATTCCGTAATTAGAATTTGTTCTTCATTACCACCGGCAATTACCTCTGGTGAGCCATTTAAGGCAAGGCCAGTTCCACCTCCACAGTTGTCACTCACGTTCCAAGAACCCAACCAGGAATCTTGATTAATGACTACGTTCACATTCCGAACAACAGTAGTCGTACCATTGTTATTTGTTGCAGAATAGCTCACGGTGTATACCCCTACTTCACTGGCATCAACATCCGAAATGGCAGAAACATCAACAATAGCGCCATCTATATTAGCTGCAGTAGCACCTGGATCAGTCCATTCAGTAGCTACACTAATTGTGGTATCTGCAGCACCTATCATTGTAATAATCGGAGTGTAAACACAACTTCCGTCATCTTTTTTGGCCTCTGAATTGTAATTAGCGGCAGCCGAGTCCATACATCCTTTTTTCTTACAAGATATTGAAGACATAATAAAAATAGATGCAATAAATAAATAGCTTAGATTTTTCATGTAATATTCGATTTTTATCAAATGTAATTAATTTCTGACGAAAAAAAAACGGCACCGAAGTGCCGTTGCAACCAAACGATTTGCCTTTAATCTTGTAAAACCGAAGATTTTGTTTCTGGTGTCACAAGAGCTTCTTTAATTTTATGTTCTAATTCCTCTGCAAGTTCAGGATTGTCCATCAGCAAATTCTTTATAGAATCTCTGCCTTGACCTAAACGCGTTTCGCCATAAGAAAACCAAGAGCCGCTTTTCTTAAGGATATTTAGATCAACACCGATATCAATAATCTCTCCTATTTTAGAAATTCCTTGACCATACATGATGTCAAACTCAGCTTTTCTGAAAGGAGGAGCAACCTTATTCTTAACCACTTTAACTTTCACACGATTCCCTTTGATTTGATCACCATCTTTAAGCTGAGTCGACCTACGGATATCAATGCGTATTGAGGAGTAAAATTTCAAAGCATTTCCTCCTGTAGTGGTTTCAGGATTCCCAAACATGACGCCTATTTTTTCACGAAGCTGGTTAATGAAAATACAACAACAGCCGGCCTTATTGATTGAAGCTGTTAGTTTTCTTAAGGCTTTTGACATCAAACGTGCTTGTAAACCCATTTGGGAATCTCCCATTTCACCTTCAATCTCTGCTCGCGGAGTTAATGCTGCTACAGAATCTACTACAATAAGGTCAATCGCACCTGACCGAATCAAGTTGTCTGCGATTTCAAGGGCTTGTTCACCATTGTCTGGCTGAGAAATCAAAAGGTTAGCCACATCAACACCCAAATTCTCTGCGTAAAACTGATCAAAAGCGTGTTCAGCATCAATAAAAGCGGCTATACCTCCTTGTTTTTGAACCTCGGCAATAGCGTGTATTGCTAAAGTTGTCTTACCAGAAGATTCGGGACCGTAGATTTCAACAACACGACCTTTAGGGTAGCCTTGAATACCAAGAGCCATGTCTAGAGTTAAAGAACCCGTGGGAATTACCTCCACTTTCTCTACAGGGGCATCACCTAATTTCATGACTGCACCTTTTCCGTAAGTTTTATCCAACTTTTCCATCGTAAGCTTCAGGGCTTTTAATTTTTCTGTATTTGCATCTTTATTTGACATATCGTTTGTTTTTGTGAGCAGAACTCTGTTGTTATTAATGAATCAAATGTATACCCATTACCTCGTAAACAATTTACGTTTTACTTTAAATTCAGTAATCCAAGGATTTCATTTGCATGGTCTTTTGTCTTTGGCTTCTGAATCACATGAATAATCACACCGCTCTCATCCATGACAAAGGAAACTCGGTGAATGCCTTCGTATTCTCTACCCATAAACTTTTTAGGACCCCATACCCCAAACTTTTGGATGACAGTTTTATCTTCATCTGCAAGTAAAGGAAACGGCAAAGCAAACTTTGTAGCAAACTTATCATGACTCTTGACATTATCAGCACTCACTCCAAGAACTTTGATGTTGTTTTTCGACAATGCATCAAAACCATCTCTTAAACTACAAGCTTGAGCAGTACAACCTGGAGTATTATCCTTTGGATAAAAATAAATAACCCACTTTGTCCCGTTAAAGTCAGCTGAAGATATAGCTTTATTATTTTGGTCTACTCCCTCAAATGTAGGGGACTGATCTCCAATTTTCAATATTTTCATTTGTTTATATTTTAATCTTTATGTATGATGTAATATTAATCAAATATAATTATAATTATGACTTGACATTGTAAAAACAAAGAAAAAAAAAGAAAGTTTAGTCTTCTTTAAAACTATTCACTCTGTAACAACTCCAATGCATCGATGAGCTCTGAATACGCCTGACGTATTGCATTTTTTTCCTCATCTGGAGCTAAAGACTCTTCTAAAGAAGCAACTGATTCCTGACACTGCTCAATAAAATAAGCAACAATACGGTCGTAATACATGGCCACAAGAGAACCTCCATTTTCTTGATAATGCTGCATCACTTCTGGCACATTTTTCATTACATCTACATCCTGCATAAGGACATATGTCAAATAAGAGAACATCACACGCAGCTCATCTTCGCCGCTAAAGCCTCCATTATATATAAGCTCTTCATAAAAAGCATGCTCCTGAGCTTCTCCCATTTTACTGTAAGCTTCTGCAAGACTCAACTGCAAAGATTTTGACGCTCCTTTTTGCAGACTTCTTGCTTCCATTAAAGCCTCTTCTGGATTCAAATCGACCAATGATTGAAAAGCACTAGAGCGCGCCAAGGCTGAGGGGTCATTAATAATTGCATTTTTATAAATCTCCAACAAGATCGCTTCATCCTCATCTCCCTCATTCAATAATGAAAACATCGCCGACCTCACCTTTGATATGGAATCATTTTTAGCCATATCAAGAACTTTGGCCATAATATCAGGAGCGGAAAGCAATCCAATTCTTGAAGCAACAGAAGCAGCTCCAATACGGATGTCCCAAAAGGGATCATCTAAAGCATCAGATAGTAACTTTTGTGTTTCTGGTGTGTTTGACTTGCATGCGCGTTTAAGCGCTATGGCTCTTGATTTATAGGCTCTAGAATTATAATATTGGTGTCTAAAAAATGATGCAGGTTTATCTTCATAAACTTTTGCCAATAAGG
>MDTD01031254.1_pt1 | contig 13567 bp, 11 predicted proteins | sample 811221 | NCBI WGS metagenome assembly MDTD01 (sample SAMN05326646, study PRJNA326480) | marine metagenome | isolation source: seawater | place: Pacific Ocean: South West | collected 2011
GATTCTTTGAGTGGGTCACTTCAGGAGTCCCAGCGTCAGCTGCATTGCTCGAGGAAGCCATGTCCATCCGGTTGCCCCCATCGATAAGCAGCCACAGTGGCCGTAGTTCGGACAGAAGCTCTTGCTCCGCTTGTTTGAGAAACAGGGCGTACTCCTCTGTCGACATGAGGTCGAGCGGGTCCGTGATGGTCGACGGCTCGTTTCGCTGCCGCATGGCATGAAGAACCTTGCGCCGGGATGCGTGCAGCTGTTGCAGATGGACGTGATACCTTTGGATTCTCGCCCTCGCCTCGGCTTCGGGCATCTTGTGTAGGTCTTCGGTCCAACCTGTAGCTCGAGGGTCGAGGGATTGAGGATCTGGAAGTTTGCCGTATCGAGCCTCATCCAACTGGATCTCTGCGACTTGATCCCAAACCGGTTTATTCTCGGGTAACTTCCATTCCGCAGACTGCGGCTTACCGTATCGTTGCATCAACTGATACCAAGCAAAACCACCCATCATGAGTACGATGATCACCGCCCACGTTGGGATTCTTTGATTGGAACGAGATGACATTGACAAGAGCCCCTATGGGGCACAACGCTACCCTAGAAAGCGATGATATGGCGACCACAGACCGGACACATTCGATCGTTATTGGTATTCCCCACGCATCGATCGAGGTGCCAAGCAAGCTGCGTCCTCAGTTCGAATCGCACGTCGATGCATCCTTCTTGCGCAGTCAGTCGGATGTCTACACGGATCAGGTCTATAAGTTATCAACGGTTCGTTGGGTGGCTGCCCGGTGGCATCGCTTTGTTGCAGACCCTAACCGAGACCCGGACGATCGACGGGATTTAGGCGTCATCCCCCGGTTAGGTTTCGATGGTCGTTCACTTTATCGTCCAGGCGTCACCCATTCTCCCAAGGAGATCCAAAGTCGCCTGGACGAGTTCCACGAGCCTTATCAAGTGGAATTGTCTGCAGCACTGGAGGGGGTCAACGTCTTCATCGACGGGCACTCGATGGCGGCGGTTGGACCCACCAGTAGTTTTGACCGTAGTCGACCGCGTCCGGCGGCGTGTGTGGGTAATTGCGGCGATGCGCTTGGCAACGCGTTACCCGGGGATCTTATCACCTGCGCCCCGGACGACCTTATCTTTGCCGGTCAAAGCCTCAACTTTCATTTGGATCGCCAATTTAATGCTTCGTTGACCGTGGGGATCAATGAGCCGTTCCGAGGGGGTTATGGCGTTCGGCGTCATTCGCCGCCTGGCTCAGGCCGAGTGGGTATCCAACTGGAGTTGAATCAAGGACTGTGGTGGTCCGAGGAAGCCGGCTTAAATCAGGACGGGTTAGATCGGGTTCGTCAGGCGCTCATTGGGTGGACTGACGATCTCGCCGCTCACTGCTGGAAGCAATAAATCGGGCTTACCCAACTGCACAGACCACCGGAGCACCACGACGTCCATTGATTCAAGGCGTCGTATCGGCCCCAGTAGCCGCCGCCTTGGTCAGTCCTCCAGCCGCCACAGCCATTTCCGAAGCCTTCGCCGTTATTTCGAACACCAGACCATACCGTGGGGAAGCCACCGCCAGCACAACTCGTGTTACCCCGTTGTTGCGGGATGTTTCCATTCTCGTCTCGATCGATGTTTACTGCGAGCAATCCATCGGTGAGATCCGCCCAGTTGGTGGCGACCACTTCTCCAGTGGTCAGTTGGTAGGCTGCATTGGCTGGTTGGTTGAAGCGTTGCGCCGGACCCGTTCCTTCAATCCCGATCCATGCCTTGTATTGCCCTGGAAGACCGGCAGCATCTGCGAGGCGCTGACACTTTCCATCGGCACCCTCAAACCCCCCGAGATTGCCTGAGTAGAGTTCACTGCTTACGAAAACCAAATAGGCATTAGCGGCTTCTCGAAGACACTCGGGCGTGCATCCATCCCCCTCGTCATCATTGCCATCGTCACATTCTTCAATACCAGCCTGAACAAAGCCATCGCCACATTCAGGGAGTTGGCAGTCGGCAATGCATGCATCCTCATTGCTGTCGTTGCCGTCGTCACAAGCCTCAAAGCCTTCTTCATTCTCCTCGAGGTCGACTCGAGCGATACCATCACCACAGCGAGCCTCCACACAGCCGTTTAAGCAGCCGTCACGCAGGTCCTCATTACCATCGTCACACGCTTCAAAGTCGACGGCATCCTCGGCTCGATCTTGCCGGATGATTCCATCGCCACACCGTGCAAATTCACAGGCATTCGTGCAGGCATCCTCATTGACCTCGTTACCATCCTCGCAGGCTTCAAAGCCATCGTCACCGAAGGCGATATCTTGACGAATGATACCGTCACCGCAGAAAGCCAACTCGCAGCCATTGGTGCAGTTATCGAGGTTACTTCGATTGCCGTCATCGCATTGTTCACCCTCTTGAACTTCTCCGTTACCACAGGTGGCTACAGGAGCCAGAGTGCAGTCAGACAAGCACCCATCGTCCTCGATCTCATTGGCGTCGTCACATGCTTCGACGCCGATCTGCAGGATCCCATCGCCACAACGGGCCGGCTCACAACTGTTTGTGCAGTCGTCCGTGGGTGTCCGGTTGCCATCGTCGCAGACTTCAAAGCCAGCCATTCCCGGCTCTAAATCGGCTCGCAAGACTCCATCACCACAGCGCGCCGAGGCGCAGCGATTCAAGCAGCCGTCTTCATTCACTTCATTACCGTCGTCGCAGGCTTCGTCCACTTGTCGAAGTCCATCGCCACATCGAGCCGGCGCACAGTCGTTACTGCAGCCATCAGTGGGGTCTTCATTGCCGTCATCACAACCCTCGCCAGGCCCGACGATACCATCTCCGCAGCGTGCCCGTTGACAGTTGTTCAGACAGTCGTCGTTATCGTCCCGATTGCCATCGTCGCAGGTTTCGTGGCCGGCAAGTCCTTCCTCCAGGTCCAGCCGTGTCACGGCATCTCCACATCGAGCCTCCCTGCAATCCACTCGGCATGCGTCTGTATCCACATCATTGCCATCATCGCAGGCTTCGTAACCATCCTCACCCTCACTGCGGTCGGCTCGAAGGACCCCGTCGCCACAGCGAGCCAGTAAGCAAGTCGTCAAGCAGGCATCGCCCTCCTCCGAGTTGCCATCATCGCATTCTTCATGTTGTTCATCGCCCAGGACCGTGTCCTCTCGAGTCACTCCATCACCGCAGCGGGCTTGCTCGCAGCCATTGGTACAAGCATCGGTATTGGAGTCATTGCCATCGTCGCAGATTTCTCCCATTTCAAGTTCGCCGTTGCCACAGGAAGCCTCTGTCTCACGGACAATGACTTGTTCACCAGGACAGGCGGTCAAAAAGAGGCAGATGATAAGCAGGTTACGGTGAGTCATAATCAACCTCGTTTCAGTTCCAACACTCAATCCAGAGCCAATCGTCGCCCGCACCGACCACATCAAAACCATTCATGTCTGCATGGATTACCGCTTCCGTCGAACTGTTGACCCCCGAAGCCTGACCCCTCGACTGATCGTAGCCAAGCGCAGCACAAATCCGCTGATGATTTTCCGGAACCGCACGGACGGACTGATTGTACGGTCCGCGCCCGGCGAAGATGCCAATGTCGTCAAAGCGCAAAATATCGAAATCGGAAGTCTCCCAGAGGCGAATACGACCGGGATTTTCAACTCGACAACGGACTCGATGTGTATCGTCAGGACCTAAGTGCACTCTGTCTTCGACAATGATGACCGAGTAGCCATTCGGGTGATTGATTTCATCGCATGTTCGCCCATTGCTTTCGCATTGGTTGTTGCAGCTGTCATCATCGTCATCGTTTTGGTCATCGCACTGTTCGACACCATCCCGGACAAATCCGTCGCCACAAAAGGCTGCAGTGCAGTTGGCTAAACAGTCATCGTCGTTATCATTGTTTCCATCGTCGCAGATTTCGTCGCTATCGATCACCCCGTCCCCGCAGACCGCTTCTCGACAGTTGGTTCGACACGCATCAGCAGCCAAATCATCATTCTGGTCGCCATCATCACAGGCTTCGACGCCATCTTGGATGAATCCGTCACCGCATTGAGCCGGAGCACAGTTGACGCAGGCGTCGTTGTTCAGGTCATTGCCGTCGTCGCAGGCTTCGACACCTTCCCAGATCTCGCCATCGCCACAGCGTAATTCGATGCAATCTCGAGTGCAGCCATCGAAGTCATCGTCGTTCCCGTCGTCGCACTCTTCTCGCCCAAACCAGATCCGTCCATCCCCGCAACGGGCGATGGTGCAGTTGGTCAAACAGACGTCGGTATCGATCCCATTGCCATCATCACAGGCCTCGTGATCTGGCGCCCCGGCGTCGAGGTCGTCCCGTAGAATGCCATCACCGCAGTAAGCCAGGCGGCAACTCGTCGTACACGCATCTTGATCTTCATCGTTGCCATCGTCGCAGGCTTCTTCTGTCGTTCCTGTTTGTTGCACGACCCCGTCACCACAGCGAGCGGGGACGCAGTTCGATAGACAGTCGTCAGTGTCGATCGCGTTGCCGTCGTCACAACGCTCGCCCTCTTGCAGCAGGCCGTCGCCACAGCGGGCAGGGAAACAGGAGTTGGTGCAAGCATCGGTGGGATCACCATTGCCATCGTCGCAGCCTTCGCCGGGGCCTAGGATCCCATCGCCGCAACGGTGGGGCTGGCAATTGGTCAAACAGTCGTCCAGATCCTCTTGGTTGCCGTCGTCGCAGGCTTCAAATTCTGGATCCCCCTCGCTTCGATCGGTGCGCCTGATGCCGTCGCCGCAGCGGGCATGCACACACTCTGTCGTACAGGCGTCTTCATCCAGATCATTACCATCGTCGCAAGCCTCGTAGTTCGGCTGCCCCTCACCACGGTCGCTGCGAAGAAAGCCGTCTCCGCAGAAGCTTTCCAGGCATTCGGACAAACAACCATCGCTGTCGTTTTCATTGCCATCATCACATTCTTCGTATCCGGGTTCGCCCAGTTGGCTGTCCGTTCGTAGGACTTTGTCGCCGCAGCGAGCCGGTTGGCAATCGTTTGTACAGGCATCTCCTGGATCTTCATTGCCATCATCGCAGAGTTCACCAACGCCCAGTTCACCGTCGCCACAGGTTGCTTCCGTTTCTCGAACCACCACCTGTTCCGTTGAGCATCCGGTCAGCCCGAGAATGAAAATACAAATCAACCGGTTCATAGGGCATCCTTCGACCGGCAAACAGTCGCCGATGGCCTATCTCGAGTCAATGGCTAGCGGCTTTCCTGTTGCCGAGATAAAGGCGGCTCATGGTCACGCTCATCGGTCTCTTCATTCCCCTCGTGTTCTTGCCTCTCTTGCTTTTTGCGAGGATGCAGGGGTGGCAGCGCAGATCCATTGTGTTGAAGGCGATCGCATCCTCCGGGTTCGTCATTGTCGGATTGTCTGCACCGGAGGCACCGGGTCGTTCTCTGATCGTCGCAGGCTTAATTCTCGGCTGGTTCGGTGATGTGGCTTTGTCCTTTCGTCGTCATCGAGCATTTATGTTCGGACTCGGCGCTTTCTTATTAGGTCACGTGGCCTACACGGTTGTCGGCTATCAGCTGCCGTCAAATCGATTCGCGATCGTGGGCGCAAGCATCACGTCACTGGGACTCGCTCTGTTGGCATTGCGCTGGTTATGGAGCCGGTTGACCCCATCGCTTCGGTTGCCCGTCGTGATTTACCTGTTGGCAATTGCCGCCATGGTGGGCGCTGCTGTGGGGCAGCTGCAGCAACCCCAAGGTCATTACTTCGTGGGGGGGGCGATTCTCTTTGCCCTGTCCGATTTATTGGTAGCTCGGGAGCGATTTGTTGCACCCGGCTTTGCCAACGCTTTGATCGGCTTACCGATCTACTACACCGGGCAGTCGATGATTGCCGTCTGGTTGGTTTTACGAGGCTTGGGGGTTTGAGCCGCCAAACCGGCTTATAAAGCGCCTTTAACTGCTTCGTAATCCGGTTCGAGACCTGGATGCTCGCCAACCCATTCGTAAATCACATCGCCGGATTCATCGATGACGAAAACCGCCCGTTGGCTCGCTGTGTAGCCGGGCATCCCGGCGAAGTCTGGAAGGGCGATGCCATAGGCATTCACCGTGCTTCGCTCGTAGTCGCTAAGGAGCGGAAAGTTGAGGTTGTTGGCTTCCGCAAATGCAGCATTGGCAAAAGGCCCGTCGACGCTCACGCCTAGGATTGCACTGTTCATCTGACCGAGTTCGGCGAGACTCTCCTCGAAGGTACAGAGTTCCTTTTTGCAGACGCCCGTGAAGGCGGCGGGATAAAATGCGAGGATGACCTTTTTTCCACGGAAACTGGACAGTGAGGTCTCCTGCTTATTGTGATCAAACAGGCTGAAATCCGGAGCTTTTTTACCGAGCAGAGACATGATGTAAAATCCTCAAATGCAGAAAAGAGAGATGAACTTATCGAAGTCGATCGAACTTAATAAGGTCCCGGGTAATGTTCTTCTGGTGTGCTTCGATGGTGCCACCACCGATTTCGATGAGCTTGGCATCTCGCCAGAGACGTTCCACTTCGTATTCCCCGACGTAACCGTATCCACCCAACACCTGGATGGCCGCATCTGCGACTTCTTTTGCCATGGTGCTGCAGAAGAGTTTGACGCCATCGGAGTCGAGACGATTTCCCGCTTGGTCCATCTCCAACGCTGCTGCAACCTGGTACACATAGGATCGTCCGGCCATGTACTTGGCATAGGCTTCCCCAATGTAGCGTTGGATTTGACCGAATTGGTTCAGGGGTTGTCCAAAGGCCTGTCGTTCCTGGGCGTATGTATTCATCACCTCAACACAGCGCCGAGCAATTCCCAGACTGATGGCGGCAAGCGTGACTCGCTCCAATTCCAGATTCCTCATCATCGCAACCACGGCGCGCCCAGGATCACCGACAATGTTCCTGCTGGGAACACGGACATTTTCGAAGACCAGTTCAGCCGTCGAGGAGGCGCGCATGCCCAGTTTGTCTTTCAGTCGCTGCCCGAGAGCGAAGCCGGGCATGCCTCGTTCCACAAGGAACAACCCCAGGTCTCGAGGGGAACTGCCTGTGTGGGCGTAGACCAGAAAAGCATCGCCGAGTTCTGTATCATTTCGGGATCCATTGGTGATCCACATTTTGGCGCCGTTGAGAATAAAGTCATCGCCATCTCGTACGGCACGGCTCTTCATGCCCAGCACGTCGGTCCCGGCACCGGGTTCGCTCATGCACATGCCACCGAGTATATCACCGCTGCATGATCCGGGAAGGAAACGTTGACGTTGCTCATCATTGCCATTCAAGTCGAGGTTGTGAGCGAACAGAATCGCGTGCGCCAAATAAGCCAGGGTAAATCCAGGGTCTGCAGCCGCCAACTCCTCGTGAACGATCACCGAGGTGGTCGCATCGAGCCCGGCGCCGCCAAAGCGTTCATCGATGGTGACACCGAGGAGTCCAAGCTCACCCAGTTCACGGAAAAGTGGTTCGTTGAAGCGTTCCTCGGCATCCTGTTGAAGGGCTTGCGGACGCACTCTATTCTCGGCGAACTGACGGACCGTTTCGCGAATTTCCTGGTGTTCTTCGCTGGGATTGAAGAGATCGGCCACGGTCACCTCCTGAACGGGCGATGCTTAGGCGGAAATCCGTATGCAGCGCAAGCGGAAGGAACCTGACGTCACCCCCTGATCGAGACGTCTTGAGTGCCGACAAGATCATCTGTTGTCCGGTCGCTAGGACAAGCACCTTGGAACCATCTGAGCTTTGACCGCCCTGCGCGCACAGCGGGTTGACCCATTGGATTCTCTGTTGCTTGTAGATGGTGAGTTGCGGGGGGAGCGCAGTGTTTATTCGGTTGATGACCATGGGGCTGCGCACGATCGGGGTGATGAGTTTTGGATGTGCTCTCATCGTCTGCTTGGTGTCCTCTCTGGCTGCTAGCGTCGCTTTCGAATTCGTCACCGGACCTCATTTTTGGTCGGCGCTTGCCAACGATTTGGAGGTCGGAGGGCGGGTGAAAGTTTTTACAACCCGTTTGATGGAAGTGGTTCCGGTTCAGTCCTTAAAAAGACTCGAGCCCGCTTTGGGGAAAGAGAGAACGTCGGTCATTGTTTCGGAAGCCGGTTCGTTGCGGGCAGCCCTCAGCGACCGACTCAGTCGTGAAGCATCACAAACAGCTAAAGTCCTCGCAGGAGAGACATTGCCAGCTTACCTCATGGGGCGGATCGATGCCGAGACGTTTCGGGGGAGACTCGTTATCGATTTATCCGAAGCACGAAACGACATCGAAGCCTCCCTTACTGCCAGCGGGGTGCTTGTTATTGAAGCATTTGCTGAGGCTGTTGAGGCCCGGATCGATGACATCCTTCTCCCCTTATCAAAAAAGTTGGATTCGGAGCTTTCTGTGGACCAGGTCATCGATGCTGTCGACCGACTTGAGACGCAGTTGATCAAGGTGCAAGAGGTGGCGAAAGAAATTCGTGAACTGGTCGCTTGGGTCGGGCCTGAAGAGAACAATTCCTTGGCTCGTCACCTGCAAAGGGTTGAAGCGCTGTGCAGTGCTTCGGTTTCGACCGCTCGTCAGCGGATCGCAGAACTTCGGAGTGCCCCGGAAGCACCGTCATGGAGTTTAGTTTTGAAGCAGTTGCATGGGGAGTTGCGCGCCCCCTTTCGGAAGTACGGGGCAGATCAAGCGGCAGTCGTCGGGGAAGCGATGGCATCAGCGATCGTTGGTACAGGTCAACTCAAACCTCCCCAGGAGTTGGTTTCGGTATTGATCCAACCGTTGCTTCCGCTGCGGGCACTAATCAAGCCGCTCGTTCACACGGGTGAAGCACTTCTGGTTCTGATCGATGCAATGGTTTTGTGGCTCGTCATTGCTTTATTGTTTGCGGCGAACCGCACCAAGTATTTCCTTCTTGCGGGGGCGGTTCTCGTCTCGTTTGTTTCCGGTTTGATCAGCTCATTGGCTCACCTGGTCGACAAGGTGACCCAGGTCGGGGTGAATGCTGTAGGAGGCCTGGGTACTGTCGTTGAGGAAACAGGTTTTTGGGTGGGTAAACTCGTGCAGTTCTTCAAGGGGTTTGTGGATTTTTTTACAGACCATACGACCGATGAAGCTCAGGCAGCATGGTCCGGTTGGAACACCTCGGATGTGACTGCTGGCGCCGTTTATCAGGTCATCCAAAGTGATGGGGTGGCAGTGATGCTGAATAGAGCAGATGGGCTGGGAACCTTCGCAAGTCTTTTGTTTATTTGCGGCTTGGGGCTCTGGGTTGCTGAGTGGATCAGCCGAAAGAGAGCGGGGAGTGGTCCCGGCACCTTAAGTTCTTACCTTGGACAAAGCGGAGGGATTCGGAATTCTGATTTTACGGCCATGATTCTTTCGTTCGTTGGGCAAAGAAGCGTCCCTGCTTCGGAGAACAAAACTGCCAGCTTACGACGTTGTCGGCAGCATTTTCGCCTGATCGTCTTGGACACGACGCTGCTGGTTTGGATGTACACGACGGTATTTATCCTCAGTTCTAGTGCTTTCGCGTTTGCCTCTGGAATGGGCATTTTCTTACTCCCTGGTGCATCAGTCGCTTTGGCTGCGGTCGTGTCGGTCATTGTCATTCTTCGATTGTTGAAACCTGCCTCCCCTACAGCCTGGGGCCTGTTCACCAATGCGTTCGACTCGGACTTCGACAGTCATCGGGACGACATGACTCGTTGGGACGCATTAAAGGGGAGCCTAGGCGCTTTGAGTCTGGTCTTTATGGGGTCGCTGGTCGCTTGGCTTTCCGGTGCGTTTGTCGTCACGTGGGTGATGAGTTGGCTTGTTCTCGTCACGGCAGAAGCCTTACTTATCCTTCAAAGCCGGGGTAAGGCCAGCAGCTACCACTATCTAACGCAAGCGGGGGTAAAGCCTCAAACACAGGTTGAGGAGGAGAACGATGACAACCGCTTCTAAGTCGATCCCAGCGATCCAATGCTTGCCCCTTTTGATTTGGAGCCTCCAATGACCGACAGTCAGCAGATCATTCGTCCACTTCTCGAGAGCCATTTACGTCAGCTTGAAACCGAGGGTGCCGTGCTTCAAGTCACCTGTGATGGTTTGCCAGCAACGCTTCAGTTAGACTCCAGCATCGGTTGGTCGCTGCGGTTGGTCCTGATCTTTGACACGCCACACCCGGAGTTTGGTGATCGCTTCCAGACGAAGCATTTTGGCTATGAGGGGCCGGGGTGCATCGGTTGGGGGCGGGAGGGCGGTACTTTTCGCATTTTGCTTCGCTGAAACTTGACTTTCATACGCTTGCCGGGAGTCTGGGATACAGGATAAAAAGCGTTTTGCGGAGGATAAGCTTCCCAGTCCAACAAAGCTTGCATAGGGTGCCCTTGATTTCTCGCAAAGGTTGAGTGTGGTCGAGCTTGTTTTTATCTCGTTCTTATTCGCCTCGACTCCAGATTTAGTCGAAAGCGACCTCCCGACCAGCCCAGGACTTGTTGTGCTCTCTTTGAGCCCAGGAACCGGTATTTCCGACGACCTAGCACACGTTCTGAGCGACGTTCTTTTGGTCAATCTACGGCAATCGGGAGCCTTCGGCGCGATCACATCATCGGCTGATCTTCAAAGTTTACTCGATCTGGAGCAACAAAAGACGGTGATGGGCTGTGATGATGAGTCATGCCTTGCCGAGATTGGCGGCATGCTCGGCGTGCCTTACCTGCTGAGGTCTCAGGTTGGAAAGGTCGGGTCACGGTATGTCGTCACGCTCCATCTCGTGGGTGTGGATGCTGTTCGCGTCGTGGCCCGCTCCATGAGCCAGGTTGATAGCGAGGGCGATCTTACAACAGCGATCGCCCAGGTGGTTCCTCAGTTGGTGAGGGACTTCAAAGCCCAGGACCAGCCCAAGGACATCGTTGCTTCATTGTTGCAGCCGTTAAAATACCCTCGCCGTCCTTGGATCGCTCGTTCTGGTTACGGGTTAACAGGGCTTGGAGTCGGGCTGTTGGGATGGGGCTGGATTGTGAGCAATGCGGCGCAAGCGAAGTTAAGCCCTGGGCCGACGGTGGTGACGGCTCGAGAGGTGAACCTGGGGCAAGCAGAAATTGCGCGTGCAAATGGCTTCGCATGGTTGGGTGGCACCCTCGGTATCACAGGTTTGGGTCTCGTCGTGTGGGGAAGTTGGCATTGAGGCGCGTTGGGGTCATTTTCATCGCCCTCTCGGCGTGCTTTGGATTGGATAAAGGCGCTTTTCCTGACTGTGAGACAGATCTTGACTGCGCCGAGACCCATGTCTGCACAGAATTGATCTGTGTGCTTCCGGATCCCGATGACATCGCATGTGGCAATGGTCGCGTCGAGCAAGGAGAGGTTTGTGATGATGGGCTGCGCTTGCGAGGAGCCTGCGAGCCGGACTGTAGCCAGACCTGTGGCGAAGCCGTCTATTTCGATGGCAGCGGTAAGGTGTTTGTGGCGGATCGCTTTGCTCAAGGTGCGTTCAATGGGCTGGTGGTGGGGACGCCGACGACGAAACAAATCTGGTTTTATCCTGATTTTCCGACGCAGGGACCTGTGGCGTGGACCCTTCTGGCGAAGAAAGCCGGAGCCGCCGGTAACGAGCTGCATATTGACCTGGACCGGGAGGATGGAGCGGGTTCCGTGCGCGCATCGTTGCGGATCGACAATCGGCTTGTCGCCTCCGTTGATCTCCTTGGAGCCGCCTGGTACCACTTGAGTTTTGAGATGGATCGTTCGGGAAATGAACTGGTCGTAACACCCTATTTGAATGGTCGGCAGGGTATCGTTGGTCGGTTGACGACAGAGCTCTCCGAGACTCAAGATGGTGTGTTGATTCTTGGAGCAGCCGACACGCTAGCTAATGGTGCGAATCGAGCCTTTTTGGGTTTTGTTGCCGGGCTATCACTAACCAATCGTGTGGTGCATGGTGCGGACTTCGTGCCCACCTATCCTTTTGTCTGGCACGGTCATCCCTGGATTGGTGAAGACGATTACAGCCAAGCCTTTTATCGCCTCGATGAAGCTTTGGGCATCAGTCATGGGCCGAGTAATAACCGGGTGTATTGGGGCACAACTTCGCAGTTCAACCCACTGTGGATCGATGACGGTTATGAGTTGGGGTTTGCAGATCCCAGTTGTTTACCAGGAGGACGCTGTGGTGATGGACAAAAAGCTATCTTTGAAGCCTGCGATGACGGCAACTCCATTGGGGGCGATGACTGTAAGGCGAACTGTCGTCCTTAGTCATTAACGCTTCGTCGCTTCCGATTTGAGACTCTATCGATCCACGGTGCCGTCGACTTACCGGATCGGATGCGGTCATGATCACGAATTAGCCTTCTAGGATGAGCTTTTAAGCCTTCTTCATTGAGGGTCTTCAGGACGTACAAAATAGAATATGCTTGCCGTGAAGTCTGGCGAGTCCTGGGAATGACCGCTGCTCGCCGGAGGCGTTGATTCTTCTCTTTGCTTTGAGGTTGCTGATGGGTCAGATGATTTGCCAAGAGTGATTTGGAGCCGGTGGATGGCGATGAAATCAAAACTAGCGTTTGTTTACCTTCTTTTGGGTTCGGTGCCGGGCTACAGCCAAGAGGCATCAGCCGAGAAACCGGGCTTGGCGGCTCTAGACATCAAGGCTTCCCATGGTGTCCCGCCGGAGTTGGCGCAACTCATGGGTGAGATTCTGCTCAGCGAACTGAAAAGTAGCGGTCAATTCGGTAGCGTGCTCGGCAGTTCAGACATGCAGGCGATGCTGGACTTGGAACAGCAAAAGACCGCCCTCGGGTGCGATGAGGACAGTTGCCTAGCGCAACTGGGCGGCGCCCTCGGTGTGCCCTATTTGTTGACGGCCAGCCTCGGCAAACTGGGTTCGAGCTTTGTGGTCACCATTAAGATCATCGAGGTTGACGCAGCAGAGGTGAAGGTTCGAGCGGTGGAAAATGCCGCTAATGAAGAGCATTTGCGGCCAGTAGTGACCTATCTGGTGGCGCTGGCAAATGCTGAACTCTTCGGTGGCGCTAAGCCGGAGAAGTCGGCGCTTACAGCGGTGGCGCCGTCGGTAGGTAGCACGAGTGCGGGGGAGGCTTGGAAGAAGACTGCGCGCTTCGGTGGATTCGGATTAATGGCAGGCGGGGTCGGGTTTGCCGTTGTCGCTCATCTCAGCATCAACTCGTTGACCGCTGAGAAGGAGGACCTTGAAGGAAGAAACGCTCGCAGCACGACCCAAGCTAGACGTGTCATAGCGATTACAGTGGACGAAATCCCTGCTGCTGAAACCAACCGAACCCTTGGTATCGCTGCCACTACTCTTGGCCTCGTATTTGCGGCGTCCTCCTACCTCTTTTAGGAATCTTCGATGATGAGAAACATTACTTTTTGTTTGATCGTGCCGCTCGCCGTGGCCTGTGGCACAGCGCAACCCGCGCCTGACAATTTGGTCATGCCATGTTCCGAAGCCCGCGATTGCGAGGCTTTCGGCGCCGAGTTCGCCGGCTATCGCTGTGCCGGCGCCACCGATCGGGCGAAGGGACTCTGCGTTCCGGACAATTGTGGCGATGGCGTTCTCGA
>MDTD01028697.1_pt1 | contig 13565 bp, 6 predicted proteins | sample 811221 | NCBI WGS metagenome assembly MDTD01 (sample SAMN05326646, study PRJNA326480) | marine metagenome | isolation source: seawater | place: Pacific Ocean: South West | collected 2011
AATCCTTAAAAATAAAATAAAAAGCACCGAATTACTTATTAATATAAAAATGCTATAGACAGGTTGTGAATATCTCCAAACAGCCCAAAAGATCTAAATGAGTAGTCGAGCCTCAAATCAAAGCCTCCAGCGTAAAATGATGTTCCTCCGCCCATGGTAAACCCTTCTTCGCTATTGGGATTGCCAATTCCGCCGTATCCAACCTGGATTTGAGATTTTTGAAAGATGACCAATTCATAGCCAACGTTTATAGTTTCTACATCATCGCTCGGTATAAATGTGTCAACAGCGAGTGTTCCTTTGATATTGCTTATATTCATAACCTCAAGTGATACACCTGCTCTAAAAAAGAGGGGTAATGGCCAAGGATCTGTCTTGAGTTTTGCAACCAGCGTCTCATTATGACCGGAATTGTTAGGGTCAATATCAATCTTTTTATAAAGGTCCTTTCCATCCATTACCATATCTGAACCAAAATTAGAAATAGACATTCCAATTCGAACCTTATCAGATTGCGTCTTATAGATCAGCCCAAGATCTCCAGCAAATGAGCTAGCTGAGGTATGATGAATGCGCTGAGAAATAAATTTCCCTGTCCCGCCAAATGAAAAACGATTGGAAAGTTTAGTTCCATACGATAGTCCAAGAACGTAATCCATTGCGCTCCAAAATTGTCCTGTACCACTTTGCTCATCCAAGGTTGTGATTTCTTCCTGGCCATAATCCAACTGCAATAAATAGAGGCCAACGCTTCTATCTTTTGGGAGTTTAAAAATAGTTGCTAAGTAGTTTAGATCGCTCTCGACAAGCCAATCTGCTTTTGAAATCAAAATTTCAGACCGATTTAATTCTGACATAGCTCCAGGATTCCAGTACAATACAGAAGCATCACCTCCTATCGCAGAAAAAGCACCACCCATACCAATCGCTCTTGAACCTATCCCAGCACCTAAGAAAGTAGCAGCAGAGCTTCCAACTTTTGATTGTGAAAAGCCCAGAGCGCTTATGATTATAAAAAAGATTAATACCTTCTTCATTATTTTATCACCGCAAGCTTTCCAGAGCTTTTTCCACCTATTTTTGATTCAACAATGTAATAGTATACCCCAAAAGCAATGTCTAGGTTCTCTTTTGTTTTCAAGTCCCAAGATATTGTTCCGCTGAACATGTTACCTGAATGGGTAAGCGTTCTAACGTGTTGCCCTCTTGATGAGAAAATATGGACCTTTCCATCTGATGGTAAATTTTGAAATTCAATTTTACGATTGCCTCTGCCGCTAGTTATTCCTGGAGGGAGGGGTGCCTCAAAACGATGACCAACGATGTATGGATTCGGCACAACCTTTATATCGTTCATTTCCGACACTGCTTTAGGTTGATCAATCTCAGGAACAGGCGATGTGAAGGTATACGTATCGTTTGATCTAAAAGGTTTTGAAAAATCTATGAAAAGGGTATCGCCATCTCCATAGTCAAGGCTCGTTGCCGATCCTTGAGATTGTCGGTTGGTAAAGGTTACGTTCCACGTATAACGATCGATTCCAAGAGAGTCTTTATCATAAAAATAAATATAATCACCAGCATTTATTTTACCGGTTGGTCCAAGTGGATAATCAAAAAGGTAAAAAGGAACATCTATATTATCTGTCAGGTTAACGACTTTAAAATTTGTCCTAGTTCCAGGGCTAAAATTATCCAAGGAAGCATAGGATTGACCATAATCTGTTTTATTAGAAAATACAACTGCATATTTATTTGGAACACGAATGGCTTTTAAATCGATTGAGCCATTGAAATCCACATCCAGATCCGTTGCGCTAACAATGAAAAAATGGGTTGCTTCACCATCATTTTTTACCCAATTGTTTCCATCATTGGTAGTCCACCAGTACGTATTTTCGTCATCTGAGGTTATGAACCAATCATTCTTAAACTCGATTGAAAGACCATCAAAGACATCAGAATCCAGTCTTTCGGTTACATAAGGTAGTTTTTTAGGGTCATTCCAGACCGACTGCTGAATGTATGGATTTTTATAGATTGGATAATAATTGAATGTTACTGTGTGTTCATTTGTACTGAGCGATCCAGGAGTGCTGCCCCTTATTCTACCAAGCTCATAATTGACAGTATAGTCTGAAGATGAAACAGTATTGCCAATATTGTTTTTCACTTCAACCGTTCCTTCAATGATATTCTTATGCATCAATTGAACAGCAAAAGTATCATTTGGAGTGAAAATTTCAGAAATCTTTTCTAGATTTTTGACACTATAGAGCGTAGTCACTGGCATATACTCATCATCATCTAGCCAATCAAAATTTGGTTCACCTTGATCAGGATTCCCATTGCCTTCCGATCCATTCTGATCGTTGGTTCCTGCTATGCCATCACTACCAACATCATCTGTCAAAGGATTCCAATCTTTATCATTATCAATTTCATCAGATGATGTATCATAGAACTCCACTTGATAGCTGTGTCCGGTTAGCGCTTTTTGATCAACAATGTTGATTTTAATAGAACCAGTTCCAGGGCCTTTGTGGATTAAAGGAATAGTATCGTTTAGGCTGTAACCTGCGGATGTTGATGATGGTGTTACAAATGCCGTGTTTTGGTCGGTAACTATTTCTCCAGTAGGAAGAACAGATATAAACTTAGAATTTTCAGAGGGGAAAATATCTTTCTCTTCATCGCCATGGTCATAAGCAACTAAAGCATAATAATACGTCCTCCCGTTTTGAACATCATTATCAATGAAAGAGTGTACTAAGCCCGTGTCATCACCAAGAAAAAAAGTGTATCCCTTGGTATCTTGAAATAAATTTTCAGAAGGGTAAAAGTATCCATGTATTCCATCATCTTTATCAAATTGTTGCAGGGTTGAATAACCCTGAATAAGACCATTTGCATCAGTAATGTTTCGTACATCATTAAAATTAGGATCTGTGGCTCGGTAAATCTTGTAACCTTGAAAATCTTTTTCTTTGGTAACCGGATCTAAGCTTTCTTCAGCAACCCTATCCCAATAAAGCGTGACTTGATTGTCACCGGGAATAGCAGTTAAAGTTGGTTTTTTTGGTGGCGGTGGAAAACGATAGTTGCTATTATAAATATCTTGAACGGTCTTTTTGTTGTTAATCAAGTCTTTCAAGTCATTTCCATAAACAAGAGCAACGGAAAATCGTTCAGTTTGACCGGCTCTTAAAGGAAAATAACCTGCACCATAAATGAAATCTCCATCCTCACCGGCTATTGGCTCTCCATTTGAAATTGACGCTGGCACATCAAAATATCCGGGTTTTAGCTGTTCCCATAACTCTTCATCTTCTTTTGCTGGGTAGAGATTAGCTGGAGAAAAATAATTAAAACTGGTCAATCCAATTTGGTCAGATTCATCGACGTCGGTTTGGTCAAAATTAGGTTCACCTGGGGTAGGTTGGCCATCAAGCTCACCGTAGTCTCCTGTTTCAGCTACCCCGTCAGCACCAAGATCATCGTAAAGGGGATTCCAATCGTTGTCATTATCAATACCATCATCGCGCTTTTCATCTATGAGTTTGTTCGTTATACCAAATTCTGTGATGTAATCAATATACGCTTTTGGGTTTATGGTGTCAAAAAGGACGGTGCCGTCTGGTTCGATTCTACGCTGATTGTAATGAAGAAAATAATTCTCATCGATTAAACCATCAAAATCGTTATCAATACCATCAAATGCATTTTCATTGGTCAGTTCTTTACCATTGTCATCAAAAACAATATTGCCTTCAACTAAAAATGTTTTTCCAGGAAAGATTGTTTTGGTCAGCCCTCTAGTTTTAACCATTACGCTATCTCGATTAGGTATAGTATACCTCGATCGATTGAACCCTTCATCGATTAAGATAATTTGATCTCCGACTTGAACTAATGTTGAGTCAAAACTTGTTTTTTGAAACAATGGCGCTGAGGCATCGCCGCCAGAATCATAATCCCCATCATTGTCTATCCCATCATAGCCATTGCCTGGACTTTCTAGAAAAGCATAGCCTACCATACCCACGTCACCAACCCAACGCGGATTTCTATCAACACTATTTCCGTAATCTCCAGTATAGGTTATATCATTTTGGACATCAAAAAATGACCAGTCATCGTCATACTCTTGGGGCCTGTCATCGTTTCCAGTAACACCAACATAAGTACCCACGAGCATACCAAATACTACATTTGTATAATCGACTGTGCTGGTATTGGTTACTTCATAAACCCAAAAAAGAACATCTTGAGCGAGAAACTGTTGCCATTGCATTCCTCTTACCTTAACCTCTAAACCAAGACCATTTCTAGTTGGATTTGTGGAGTCCGGTTTAAACGCAACATTCCATTTATTATATTGTGGATAATTGAATTCCTCATCGTTGTTATCATCCATAACAAAAAAGCTTTCTTGCTGAATGTTTTGAATGTCTTTTCCAAAGTAACCATTCCATGATCCTCGCCAGCCAGGATCGTTACCATCATTAAGTTTGTTTGGCCAATATAATGGCCAGGTAGTAGAATTTGTGCTAATCGCAACACTTTCTTGGTTCTGATTAAAATATCCAGATTGTGGTTCAAAGCCCCAAGATTTTCCTCCAGGAGATTCCTCAAAACCTGTAGCAGTAGGCCTGTTAGCAGGAGCAATAACAACTGATCTAAACTTTACGGGATTACCTGCAGTGTCCAGGGTAGTTATTTCAGCTCCCACCATTGGTGATACATCGCCAATGTAGCCATTATTATCATTAAGCCAGGCACCTCTTGGCCCCTTGTTTGAGGGCTGACCGACTACGCCCCAATTACCAAACACGGTACGTACAAGATTTCCATTGTGTATACCTGTTCTCCTAAACTGTCTTCCCGAAGATTCTTGAGCTAAAGCTGAGGCAATAATGATAATTAAGGAAAAATATTTGAGCTTAAAAGACATAGGTTAGCCCAATTTCAATCCTTCTAGGATTTGAATAAAACGTTTCATTTTTAAACCAATCTGAAATCGAATTGACATATTCTCCGGTATTTTGCATTTCCGCAATCTTTTGCCAACGGGTATAATCTGCACTTCCGGAGTCATCGTAAACAGTGTACTGGTTCAAAACATCAAAAACATTATTAGCTCTTACGAAAAGTGTCATTTGGTCGCGTAAGATAAAGTATCCTTTTAGATCCACATTCCAAGTAAGAGGTTTTTTACCAGAATTTTGAACAAAAGAAGAAATATCTTCGGAGCTTAACGGAGTATAAGGAAGCCCAGAACCCAATTGATAAATGCCAGATATACCCCAGCGTTTTTTATCATAAGCGAGAGACAGATTTAAGGTATTTCTTTGATCCCAGTCAAGAGGTATAAGCTGAATTTCAGGAAGCGATCCCCCAGCAATGGCATTCCTCGCTTGTTGAGGATCTGATGCAGACCCTTTTGCAATTTGAAACGTATAGTCTAAGTTTCCAGAGAATCCTTTCGTTTTTCGCATTTGCAATGAAAAAACAAGTCCTCTTATGTATGCAAAATCTGAATTTTCAAGTTTATTGTATGATGCTGATCCTCCAAAAAGCGAAATTTCATCAGAACGGGTTCCAGCTAAATCCCGAATGTCTCTAAAATAAGCAGTGATATCAATTGCCATATTATTAGTGATTTGTTGCTGAAGACCAAGCTCACCCTGAATGGTTTTTTCAGGCCTAAGATCTGCGTTGCCAACAACCCCAATATTTCCCGTTCCTTGCCCAAGATCAAAATCAGGATTCATATACAACATTTCAAATCGCGGCACCTGAAAGAAGTGTCCATAGGAAAAATGAATTACACCTGTAGGAGAAAAAGGAAATGATGCGCCAAATCTTGGACTTATTTTCCACTTTGGTGCAGTTTTTTTGTACCAATATTCTGATCGCTCTAGAAAAGATATGGAAGTTTCATCTTCATCCCACACACCATTTTCATTACTGTCATTATAAATATTTTGCGGTTTTATAGGATTATAAATTGAAGGATCTGAGGGGTCGCTGAGAATATTTCCATTTGGATCGAAATAATCAACTCTGAATCCAATATTTATTATTAATTCATCTAATTCAATTTTGTCTTGGAGATAGGCGCTCATTTCAAAAGGTTTGAAGGAATAAGTGCTTGAATAAATAGTTGAATCAGCAAATCGTTGAGGACTGATTAAATAAGGGTTGTCTATCAATTCATTGAAGCTAGCCTTTTCATCTGGCGGTCTTAGTGTATAGTTATCATACGATAGCTTATGAAATCGTAACTCGATTCCAGCTTTTGCTTTATTTTGTTTGTTCCATTGCGAAGTCAGATCTGATTTTAATGTCGTTGTGCCCGTTGATCGTGAAAATACCGACAAGTTCGTACCCCCAGTTAAAAAACTGTATGGCTGGGAATTTAAAAGTTTAGGATGAACATATTTTTCCAACTGCCCGTTTTCATATGTTCTATGATTGTAGGATTTAACAAAGTTTGTGATTCCAAAGGTTATGAATGTGTTGTTTGAAAAGCTATGATTAAGCTGAAACAGATGCGTAACACCATTTCTGAATCGGTTTAAATTACCATCGGGATTGTAGCGATACATTCTATCATAATTTTGATAATCAACTTTATCATTGATTAATGAATATCTGAGTTTTGTCAATGGAGAGATATTATAAATCAGCTTACCTTGAATGTAAGATTTTCGATTCCAGTCCATTGGAACAAAAGCTTCATCGCCTTTTCCGGGGTTGAGAGTATCTCCATCTACAATATCTAATCGATATAAATTAAAGTTGTCATTTTGATCAAAATAGGAAACATTATTTGGATTAAATCTTCTTTGGCCTTTATAGACACCTTGATAGTAAATGTCTCGCAATGTAAGATTATAAAAAAGCCTGTCTTTGACTATTGGGCCTTCAATATTTAACTCTAAGTTTTGAGTTGTGATCGGATTGAATTTATCAATGTTTAAAAAGGTTCCTTTTTTGTTTGATAGAAAGTCACCTCCATACACAGTAGCATTGCCCTTAAATGATTTTGATCCATCTTTAGTAACAATATTGACTACACCACTCATGGCTTGACCATACTCAGCATTGAATGCACCTGAAATCACTTGCATTTCTGCTATAGCGTTTGTGTTCACATCTACAATAGTGCCGCCATCGAAAACATCGGTCATAGGTACACCGTCAACCCAATACGCAACCTCTCCAGAACGACCACCTCTCAGATGCCCTTGGACAAAACCTGCTTGAAGCTCGAGTATCTCTGATACTTCAGTTACGGGGAGATTAGAAATCATTTCTGAATTGATAATTGCAGTTGATGCTGTTAAATCCTTGGTAATCAGAGGGCGAATGGCAACCACATTAACCTCTTCAGCCGAAATTACATCTTGAATTAATGAGGCATTAATTGTGGTTGTGAGATCAGATTGGATGAGCACATTGGATATGTTTGTCTTGGTGTATCCAATCATTATGACTTGGACTTTATAATTACCGGGAGGAATTTTTATAATTTTATAGCTGCCATCTAAATCAGTAGCAGCGCCAAAATCAGTGCCAGTAATAATAACGTTGCAACCAATTAAGGGTTCGCCGGTTTCTTTGTCAACAATTTTCCCTTTCAACGTACCTGTGATTCCAGCATGTACAATGCTGCTAATAAATAAAAAAATAAGTATGATGAGTTTTCTTGACACGTTTATTTTATTTCAGTGCTTTGAAATGAATCGCCTGACCACCACCTGGCAAAAGATCTATCTCAATTTCATCCTTATAGGTAACATACTTTTCAACAATTACTACTTCTTCCGGATTCTCAAGCCAACCGCCATCATCAGGGTCTTTGTAAACTATAGCTTTGTAATCGAATTCTTTATCCAAAAACGATAGTGAAATGTTTACCTTTCGCCTATGTTCATTTGTAATGCTTCCCAAGAACCAATCTGAGCTGAAACGATCTTTTCGCGCTGTCGTTATGAATTCGCCGATCTCACCATTGAGTACTTTTGTTGTTGACCAATCAGTTGGAACATCCAAAATAAATTGAAAACCTGGATGATCTTCGTAATGACTGGGTAGATCTGCTGCCATTTGAACAGGTGCATAAATCACAACATAGAGTGCGAGTTCTTTTGCTATCGTGCTTGGAATACGATGATTCGGGTTGATTGTCCTGTTATCGGGGGCAAAATAGCGGTAGTTGGTTAATTTAAAAATCCCAGGAGTATAATCCATTGGGCTCGAAAGCAATCGAGTATATGGAAGAATGGTCGTATGATTGGGTTTATTGTTATCTTTAGATGACATGAATCCATTGAATTCTTGACCTTTCGCACCTTCTCTGGATAGCATATTTGGAAACGTTCTTCTGAGACCGGTATCTTTAATTGGCTCGTGCACAACCAGACCTACCTGGTATTTTGCCGCTGTTTCCAATACTTTTCTAAAGTGTTCGACCATGAATTGCCCATGATGCCACTCCCTATAAATTTTGCCATCATTACCTATTCGTTTAATATTTTGACTTCCATCATTAACATAGCCTGTTTTTACAACACGAATTCCATTTGATTGACAATATTGGAAAGCTCTCTCTAGTTGACTTTCATAATTAGATATTTGAGTTCCTGTTTCATGATGACCTACGAGTCGAATATTTTTCTTTTTTGCGTAAGCATTTACTTCGTCACTATCAAAATCTGGATGCGACTCATAAAAACTAAATTTTTCACCATCTCCTGTACAGCACCAATTCTCATCCCATCCAAGGTTCCATCCCTCAACCAACACACCATCAAAACCATATTTTGAACCAAAATCAATATATTCTTTAACCCTTCCAGTTTTGGCGCCATGGTTGGGTCCTGATCCCCATGTAGATTGATTTGTCCCGATCATCTCCCACCAAAGACCGATATATTTCCCAGGCTTTATCCAATCAGTGTTTTTTAGTTTGTTGGGTTCATTTAGGTTCAACGTTAGTGAAGACATTGGAAGATCTGAGGCTTTGTCCGCTATCATGATCGTTCTCCAGGGTGTATTCAAGTCTGAATCAACATATACTTTTACCCCTGTTGACCAAGGAACAAGATCACACTCTAAATTTTTTGTTCCGTTGGTTTTAAGAGTCATGCTAGAGTAATTTGTAAGGTTCGCCTCATGGATGGACAATGTTATTCCATCCTTTCTCTGTATTGTAAAAGGTGTCTGCACGGCTTCAGGCCCAATACGCGGACCTCCAAGGTTCTCAACAACTTGGGAGTAGGTATCTCTCGAAATTCTACTAACTAACGTGTTAGCATAAAGGAATTCATACCTTCTGTACGCATAGGCCGGTATCCACCAAGAGGGTGAATCCTCAGATAAATTGAACTGGGTTAATTCGTCAATTATTTTATAGTCGGAAAAGTCACCTTTAGGTATTTCATACCTGAACCCTATTCCATCGTCAAAAGCTCTAAAGCGAACACGAAAATCTCCATTTTCTTGAGCAAATTGTAAGAATAATTCGTTATGGTGGTCTTTAACGACTGCTTCCTCACCCCATACTTGATTCCAAGCAGTTCTGATCTGATTTCTTTCTACTTTTTTTAGAACAAAACCGGAATCAAAGGAGAAAACATCAGAAATTATTCCGAGCTTTGAAGGTTCAAGTATTTGAACATTATTCTTTTTTACAGAGTAAAAAAGGCCACCGTCATTTATTTCGATTTTAAGATTTATAGAATCGTCAGGTGAGGATAGATAATAGTGATCAGCTAACTTTACGTTGCACGCATATTGCGTTAGCAGTAAAGCTATAAGTAATATTTTTTTCATGATAATTCTCTCTCCAGTAAAAATGAACTACACCAATGTACTTTGAATATTAAATTTGAGGAATATTTAGACGACTAAATTAAATAAAAATCATCTTTTAGGGTAAATAGTATTTAACAATCGATGAAAAGAAAATTCTTAAAATATATTCTTCCATCCATTTTTTTGACCTCTGTTTCCTTTTCACAGAGCGTTGTTGAGTATGAGCCGTTATTTCCAAGCATTAATAAGCCTATCCGTATAATCTTTCATGCTGATAGAGGTACAAAAGGCTTAATGAATTTTTCTGGAGATGTTTACGCACATACAGGGGTAATTACTAGCAAAAGCACCAGCCCTTCTGATTGGCGTTACGTCAAGACAAACTGGGGCCAAAATACCAACGAGACTAAATTAACTCGTATTTCCAAGAACGTCTATGAATTGAAAATAGAGAATATCCGATCCTATTACGGATTAGGGACCTCGGAAGAGGTTTTAAGACTGGCTTTTGTTTTTCGTAGCTCAGATACCTCAAGAGAAGGCAAAGATTATGGCGGAAAAGATATATTCGTTGATTTAAGATCTGAAGGTTTAAAAATTATTTTAGTTGAGCCATTGATCTCAGCTCCCAATCCACTGCTTGTCACAAAAGACACTACAGTAACATTGCAAGCGATAGCCAATGCGTCAAGTGAAACAATCAAGACATTTCAATTATGGGTAAATAATACACTGATTCAAACAGCAACAAGCGACACCATCAAGTATGAACTTAATATGTCTTTGCCAAATCATTGGGATGTTAAATTTCTTGCAGAAAGCTCTGGTGAAGATTCTGATAGCTTAGAATTAAGATTGGTGTATTTAAAAACACCAGAAACAGCGCAAGTTCCCGATGGTGCTGAGGATGGAGTTACTTTCAACCATGATGGCTCTGCAACATTTGTATTGCACGCACCTTACAAAAAAAGCATTTTCCTTATTGGCGACTTTAATGATTGGAAAGTAGACAATGATTTTCTTTTAAAGCGAACCGGTGGAGGTGAGGATGAAAAATGGTGGATAACTCATAGCAATCTTGAGAGCGGTAAAGTTTATAGGTTCCAATATATAGTTGATGGAAATCTTAGAATTGCAGATCCTTATTCAGAATTTATTCTAGAACCTGAATACACCGAGACACTTCCTAAAAGTGTATACCCAGATCAAATACAATACCCAAAACATTTTACTACATTTGACGTCTCTGTGCTTGATAAAAGAGATAACACATATAATTGGAATACAAAATCCTATCAAATACCTAAACCAAGAGAATTAAATATCTACGAAACACTCGTTAGAGACTTTAGTTCTGAACACCGATTTAAATCAATTATTGATTCCTTGGATTACCTGCAAAGACTGGGGATTAACGCACTTCAGCTAATGCCAATAAATGAATTTCAAGGAAATAATAGCTGGGGATATAACCCTTCATTTTTGTTTGCGGTAGATAAATACTACGGATCCAAAAATGAACTTAAGTCCTTAATCGATTCATGTCATGCAAGAAACATTGCGGTAATTATGGATTTGGTTATTAACCATTCATATGGAAATTCCCCCTTTTTCAGGTTGTATAACGATGGAAAGCCATTAAAAGAAAACCCTTGGTTTAATAGAGATCATAATTTTGCAAATACAGATGCACACTGGGGCTATGATTGGAATCATGAAAGCATTTACACTAAAAAACTTTTTAGACGGGCAATAGCTTTCTGGATGAACGAGTTTAAAGTCGATGGATTCAGATTTGATTTTACAAAGGGTATAGGAAATAACTACAAACCGTTAAGTGATCCATGGGGAAGTACATACGACTCTCAACGAATTAGCCTATTAAAAGAAATTGCAAAAAACGTCTGGGATACAAACGAAGACGGGATAGTAATTTTTGAACACTTAAGCGAAGATAAGGAAGAGAAAGAGCTCGCAGAACATGGAGTATTGATGTGGTCAAATGGTAACTACAATTACTCTGAAAACTTAATGGGCTATACTTCTGGTTCAAAGAGTTCATTATCGTGGACCTATTTTAAAAACCGTGGATGGAGTGTTCCAAATTCTCTAGTATATATGGAAAGTCATGACGAAGAACGAATCGTTTATAAAGCATCCAACTTTGGCGCCACTAATGGAACCTATAATATTAAAAATCTTGAAATCTCCTTAGAGCGTTTAAAAACTTTAGGGTCTATATATTTCTTACTTCCTGGACCTAAAATGATTTGGCAATTTGGAGAGCTGGGTTATGATATATCAATCAACCAAAATGGTCGACTCGGGCAAAAACCAATATTATGGAATTATTACGATGTCAAACAAAGAAGAGATGTCTATGACACTTGGTCATATTTTATGAAATTGCGAAAGTTATTTCCAATTTTCTCTGACCCTGAATCCAAAATTCAAACCTGGTTGAATACGGCTGTAAAAAAAATCTACTTCAGCCACGAAAATGAAAATGCTATTTTAATTGCTAATTTTGATACAAAAGAAGCTCAAACTAAGATAACATTGCCTCATGGTGATACGTGGTATAACCCGTTTTTAAACGATTCAGTTAACTTTGATACTTTAGACATTTCCATTAACCTTCCTGCTGGAAGATTCGTTTTGTTTACAGATTTTGAAACTCCAATATCAAAAAAAGACATCACCCTCCTATCTATTCAAGATGATGGGTCTAGTTCAGACGATTCTCAATTTAAAATTTATCCTAATCCCTCAAACTCAACCTTTGTGATTAATTATTCTTTGTTAGAAAAAACTTTTGTGTCGATCAGTGTATATGATATCATAGGAAGAAAAATAATCGATCTGGCTTCGTACAATAAATCAAAAGGGGTTCATCAAATAGTTTGGAATGGAAGAGATTCATCAAACAACTCTTCCGCACCAGGTGTTTATTTTGTAAAGATTAAAGCTGGAAATAACCAAATAAACAAAAAAATAGTCTTATTGAAATGATCAGCAATCACATTTGGCTTCAAACTGAAATCACTTTACCCAAAGCTCATCGCGGATTTCATATCATCACAAAAGATATTGATGATGCTTTTCGAAGTCTCGATCCCATTTCAGTTGGAATTCTAAATATTTTCATCAAACATACTTCAGCTTCAATAGCAATCAATGAGGGTGCTGATCCATCAGTTCGAGTTGATTTTGAAACTCATTTCAATAAGCTTGTACCTGAAAATTCTCCTGATTTTATTCATAATGCTGAAGGTCCAGATGATATGCCAGCCCATATAAAATCAGCTCTTTTAGGCTCATCATTGTCTGTTCCAATAAAGGACGGAAGGATGAACCTCGGCACTTGGCAAGATATTTATTTATGTGAACACAGAAACCATGCACCAAAAAGAACTTTGGTGCTTACAGTCAATGGAGAAAAAATTTAAAACTAATAAATATTATTAATCCTTAAACCAAATGTGTAGATTTCCGCGCTTTTTAACTTTATAAATTTTAATTAGTCTAATTCTATAAAGAGGTTTATTCTCCATGAAAAAATTATTTTTCTTTACATTTTTGCTTTCACTTTCTATCGTCTCTGCCCAGAGAGGAGGAGGAAGATTTGGAGGTAGCGCTCAGATGGATCCAGCAAAAGCACCAAAGATTGGGGAGGTATATGGTACCGTTGTTGATTCTGTTTCTGGAGTTCCAATTCCCTATGCATCAATTTCAATTGT
>MDTD01070441.1_pt1 | contig 13565 bp, 6 predicted proteins | sample 811221 | NCBI WGS metagenome assembly MDTD01 (sample SAMN05326646, study PRJNA326480) | marine metagenome | isolation source: seawater | place: Pacific Ocean: South West | collected 2011
ATGATATCGATCATCGACGAGAGCGATGCCACCGACAGATTTTCATCTTCAGTATGTGCTTCAATCCTGATCGGCATGTTTCTTTTTCCGGATTGTTTTCCAAATCGGTTCGGATGTTTCTTCGACCTCCTGCACCAGTTCCGTCGTGCGATGTTCCAGTTTATTCCGGCAGAAGTGGGCAACGGCAATGGCGGGTACGGCAATGAGCAAACCTGCTGTCGTGGTGTAAAGTGCCTGGGCGATTGAGATGGCCAGCACGGATGCTTTCTCCGCACCGACTGCTGTGCCCAGTCCCATGAAAGCACTGACCATGCCGGTGACTGTTCCCAGCAGGCCAAGCATCGGTGCGATGTTTGCACACATCTGCAAGGTGCCGATCTGCCGGGATATGCTTCTGGTTCGTTGTGTGATTGCTTTGGACGCAGCTTCCGAGGCAACCTCTTCGCCTTTGGCAGCATTCAGTAAAATCGCTTCCATGGCTTCTGAAAAAATCGACTCAAATTCCTGACAGGTTTCAGCAGCTTCACGCCATTTTTTTGTCTTGACCAATTCGCTGATGGTTTCGACCAGATCGCTGGGATTGAAATACCGTCGACTCATCAAATGAACACAGTAGACGGCCAAGAGCAAAGCGGCTGCTGATACAACAAACAGCATGGACCAGATCAGAATACTGATCAGCCCACCTGCAATGATGACGTCAAGTAATGTTTGGCCTTTTTCCACAGTGGCGTTTGCCTGATCCTGCCCGAAGCAAACTCCCACGCTTGAGAATACTGCCAATAAATAGATAACCTGATGTATCCCGATTCGTCTCATGGTTTTTCACCTTGGGTATTCATGCTTAATTTTTCCAGTGCTTTCTGGTATTGCTCCACTTTGGAACCCTCAGGAAACACTTTTGTGTACTGCTCAACATATTTACCAAACTGTTCTTTTTGCCCCAACTGCAAGTATGCATCGCAGACGATTTCAAGGCATTGGCGTAATGATTCAAGTTGATCTGATGGCAAGTTCGGATTCTGCAACAACGGCAAACAGAAGCAGGCTGAAGACAACGCTTGCTGCCACTGTTGGTCTTGGACATAGGTTTGTGCCAGCAATGCCGAAGTCTGTATGGTTAATGCCTGTTCCCGACTGGCCAGCAACACTTCTTTGTAATCCTTTCGAGCATCTTCACGCCGATTTAAATGAACCAAAACGGATGCACGGAGCATTTTGGATTCATGATATTTGTAGGCATAATCCTTGCCCAGATGTCGATTCAACAATGCCAAGGCCTGATCATAGTCAGTTAATCGTGATGCCGTGGCGGAAAGCTGATAGAGCAGAATTTCACGCGTCGCTTCGGACACCCTATCCAATCGTGGCGTCGCCAATGACAATTGCATTTGATCCGCCTGCTTGCGATGGTTGCCAAAATCCTGGCTGTCGAGCATTTTGACGACACGTAACAGATGAATATCGGGGATTGATTCGAGTAGCTGTAATTGCTTGCAGATGTTAAATGCATCGGGTTGAGCATTGAGTTTGATCAAAGCATCCATAGCACCAATAGCCAATGGAATATTCTCTGGGACTGACTGCTTGATAATCACATCTGAAAGTTGCAGCAGGCATTTCACATTCTTCTGTTGGGCAGCCATCCCCATCAGACGTCGGGCAGTTTGTGTGTCAGACGGACTCAGCTGAACGCCTTTGCATTTAAGGTAGGCATCGAGGTAATGCACTGCATCAGTGACATTGCCAGCGATTTCAGCGGCAACCTGAGCTCCTTGATTTGCTTGCCTGCGCATGAGAAGTGGAATTGTTTTGTCTGCTAATACAACGGCAAAATGCACTTTAGCCCACATCGCTTCTTGTTGCTTCGCATCGCTTTCTGTATTGTCCTGAAGTGCATACTGCAACGCACTATACGCAGCCAGAAATCCTGCCAAGTTTCGAAGCTCCGCATCTGCCTTGGCTTCAGCCTTCACGGCACAATCTTTGGCTTGCATGAACTGTTGAACCTGTTGATAGCACTGGGCTGCACTGAAATAACATTTAGCTGTGAGTTCAGTTCGTTGTGGATACTGATCAGCAACACGCTCAAAAAGCTTGGCGGCTTCAGGCAACTTTTTCTGTGTTCTGCAATAGGTCGCCCGCTTGAGTAACGCATCAGGCGCTTTGGCATGGTCTTGGGCCGTATCTGCAAACAGCAAATACAACTGGGTTGCATGTTCCTCGTGTTTCATTGATTCCCAATGATCTGCAGCAGATAAAATGGCTTCCTGAACTTCAAGCGCATTGCCATATTCTTTTGCCAACGCCTTAGCACATTTCAAACTATCTTCAACACGTCCCAATTCCAACTCGCACGTCAACCGAAAAAGCACCAATGATTGGGAAGGTTCACTACGCCCAATCAGTTCAAGTGCAGCATGGTATTTTCGGTTCCGTATCAATTGCTGAACCAACCCCACATTACTCTCGCCCAATTGATCACGCAGAAATGTGGGCACATTCAGTTTATTCCCCATCAATGCCAAAGCATCCTGACAAGTTGATATTTTCAGCAGCAGTGTTTTGTCAACCGTCCCGTCCCCGGAATTTTGTCTACCACTTTCTGACGATGCGATTCGAATCAAACATCCCGCAGCCAAGCCGTACCACTTTCTTTTGTCTTCGATATCCAGTGACGTTTCAGCCTGTCTCAAGTAAAGATCACTTAACTGCATCAACATGGCTCGTGCGGCAGGTGGCAACTCGCGCCGCACCAATGCCGAATGTTTTAGTATTTCAGGAAAATACGCTTGCAGGCAGTCCTCCAATGTTTGAGAAGCCTTACCCGACAAACCGCTCAAGTCCTGCGCCTCAGCCACCATGATGGCATAGGTAATCGCCTTGGCTGGTGTATCCGTTTGGATTTCTTGTTGCAGACATTTCAACACGTCGCGTGCCAACACCTGACTACCCACCAGATGATGTTCCTGGCGATAACGGGCACGGGTTAACATCAATCTCATCACCGACTGCGTTTGCTCCGTCTTACCCAGCAACTCCGACAACTTTTCGGCCTGCTTACGAAGCTTATCAAAATCGTCCGGCAACTCTTCGCTGCGAACCCAATCCAATATCTGTTGCGATGCTTCGGATGATAGATTGGCTAATGGTGTAGGCGGAGCATCCTCAGCCCTGACAATCATTGTCAACAACAGCAGCAAACAAGTTGTCAGCAACTTACTGCTCAACGTGATACTCCTGCTCCAAACGAATGATCATTGGTACAAGATCAGGATTTTCCTTCATCACCTTCAATGGCTCACCAACCAGCTGCCGCAAGATCACCTGCCGGTTTTGATACGACAATGGATCACCAAAATGACAAAAAGCTTCCAGATCACCGGAAACAGGATTTAATTGTATCTTCGTGTGCTCTGCATCATCCAGTTCTTTGGGCTGTTCCTTCTGATCAACTGTCGTGATGGTCGCAACCGGAATCACACCCTTGAACTGATCTGGCACGGAACCATCATTTATTTGCACCTTGGCTATTTTCCAACCGGGCTTGGGATAGTATCGGTATTCGCCATAACTATTAGGCTTGCCAAACAAAATAACCTGCGCCTGACCATGATCACTCAAAGGTTGAACAATTGCATGCTCCAAACCTGAAGAACCAAATTTCGTATGTTCCGATCCATACATGGCAATGTCATTAATTTCATAACTGACGGATGCCCAATCCTTATCAAAGGATGGTGCTAAAATTCGCAGTGACGTGCTGTATGCAAGTTTTATTTGTGCCAATGGAATATCAACCCGATTCCATTGTTCCAGAGTTAATGGCACCTGAAATATCCGATCATCTGATGTTAAAGCAAAACGCATCAACAGATTATCACTCGATTCTTTTGCGTTTAAATTCCTGCGTGGATAGACCAAAAAACTTAATCTCTCAGCTTTGGGAAGACGACTTCGTATCCGAATGAATGCACTATCCGACATCGAACTGGCACCCGCACGAAATAACACCAAACCACTGTCAGGTTCACTTGGCATCAACGACTGTGGCTTGCGATCCACAGGCTTGGTTGCAGTCACCATCTCGGTTTTGCAATAACGCCCAACGGTATGGGAGTTATCTTTAAAGTAACACGCTTTGGTTCTGATCTGAGTTGAAACCGGATTGTTCAAGGATCGCTGGGCAATAGTCGTATCATACTGCAAGGAATTAACGGGTTTGGACCATGCAATCTGTGGCGGCTTCACCTGATTGATTCGACGCGTGTCATCCTGAATCAAACGAAAAACTGCCATTTCGGTGGATAAAATGCCACGCCAGCGAAACAAATTATCTTTGATCGTGATTGTCTCAGTCTTGGTTTCCAATGGCGTAGACAAATGCGAATAGGGTGAACCTTTGGGAATGTATCCCGTATGAAAAACCATTTGGGTGGAACCACTCCATGGCACCTGAGCAATCACCTCGAACTCTCTTGAACGTGGGAACCGCCTTGCAACGACAACTGTCGCCATCCCCGGTGCATTTAAGGCTGCAATGGAAGAAGAGAACAATGCGGGGCTATCACTGCTCGCAGGATAAAATCCGCTAGGTAACCATTGCGGTGATCCCTCGAACAGATAGCCAACCTGACGCAAAGCCGTGAGAGCAGGAAGCGATGTGCCATATAGACTGTCATAGAACACGCCACCCGTTTTGACTTTACCTAATACAACACCACTGCCTCCACCGGATAACCACTCAACGATACTACGACCACCGCGCCTGAGATATCGCAATTGTTTCCGTTCACCATCGGCCTCATCGCCTTTTTCATCCCACCCTCCCCAATATGTCAAACCTGGTGCATAAGACTCAGATTTCATCAGATGTTTGGCAGGAATAAGATTGTTCCGGTAGTAGTTACATGAGAAAAACTGACCACTTCCTGGTTGTGACTCAGAAGTGATGATTTGGGCTTGAGGGGAAAATTGTTTAATGATTGCAACTGTCTGTTCACAATCGCCACCTTCTACCTGCCAATGCGTCACAAACGCTCCAAATGCAGCAGCGATCACTCGGATTGCATCGGGTGGTGATTGGGTATGCAATCGGATCATCGGCTCAGTTTTTTGAATCAGCATCTGGCTGACAAGCCTTGATTGCTCTCGAAGAAACGACTTCTGATTCGGAACCACTTCAGCAATGCTGTCAATGTTCTTACGAAGCATCCATGTGGCGCTACGCCGTGACCACAAACTATCATCGTCAGGTTTGAGAAGTTCCAAACCGTTCATTTGGCTTTCTGTTGGATATTCGACATTCCCGTCAAGATGAATAGAGACAACTCCGACGTTAAAGAGATATTGACTATCCTTCGGCAAATCGTTCCAGTCTTCTGCTGCAAGATACAATGACTTCCCTGGCAACACAGGTGTTTCAAGTCGAAGGGCATCAAAGCACCACGGCACAGGGCCATTGTTACGAATTTCCAAGACGTTGTTAAAACCCAAGAACTGATCCGCTGGGATCAGTACGCTGATGAGGTTGGGAGAATCTTCCAGACACTCGTTGTGGATCGTCTGGCCATTTATCACCACTTCAAGAAATGGGAAATGTTGGCCTGAATGGTTCTTGTCCACGCTTACTGTCATCTGCATAACCAAGTGCCATTGGAATCCTGCGGGCAGTAATTCATCCAGAAAGAAAGCAACCCTTTGATTGGGCTGCAACACCTGTGGAAAATCATCAACCTTTCGCACACCAATCGTAGAAGAGAGTGTCGAATAAACTTTGAATTCATCTGTTAACTGTGGCTCAGATGGTTGAATGGGCTTGCCATTAAACTCACCAAACTGGACCGGATCAATCTGATGAAGACCAGCCCCTAAAAGCAGTGCGGCATCTGGATCAATCCCCTCACTTAATCGGCTGAGAAGACCAAGTTTGGCAGCATCCAATCTGGCAGCAACATCCAATTGATTCTTGGGTGCTTCCTTTACCGAATAACTTGGCAGATAACGGTAATACACCTCAAGCATTAGCGCTGCCATACTAGTGGTATAAATAGCCAAGTCATCTTTATCTTTTAAACGGAAATCCCCCAACTGCTGCTTCATTACCCAACTGCCATCAGATTCCTGATTCTTGAGTAACTCATACTTGAGATTTTCGTTCCATCGCTTCCAAGCCTTTCCTTCAGCTTCTGTCGCTTGAAAGATGGTTTGGGTTAAGTAATACCAACGATATAGCGGAAACGGCTCTGCACTTTTTACTGTCTTGAAGGAATCTCCATCAACCAGTTTAATACCACCATTCCAGTTGGGCATGGGGACATTACCATGATCGCTTGCTATGATCGCTCCAGCACGTTTTGTCACACGGCTGTCACCTTGTCCCAGTAGCTGCATACACAACGTACCAACAGGCGTAAGTATTGAGTTTGCAGGAAATCTTTTGGCATTGACGCCTTGAGAGAAGCCACCGCCTTTTGCCTGATGCACTTGGATCAGGGCAGCATTGGCTTTTTCAACACACTCATCAAGACCATCAACTTGAATGCCAGCAACCTTGGCAGCAGTCAATGCCTGAATATGCCAACCCAGCAAAGACAAATCACACGTCGGTTCACCTGCAATAACCTGAACCGCAGCGAGCTTCTGTTCGTCTGTCATGTGTTCCAACGACTCTGCTGACGGAGCTTCATCAATAAGATCGTGGCTATAATCGACGCTAAAGCTGCCCAATGAATTTTGATGTTGAATGATAGCTCGAACCCGTGCTTCCAACACTGGCTTGATTTTCAGATCACCAGTCACCGCGTATGCTTCAGCCAACGCATAAGTCAATATCGCATGACCAAACCCATGTCCCACATATTCCACGCTGGGAATCTGGGCAGCATACAACAGGTAATCAACACCCTTAACGACCGTTGGTCCGAAGTCTTCAGACTTGTAATGCTCACCATGCCCCAGAAAAGCCAAAAGCGACAGACTGGACAATGCCACCACATCACCTGTATTACGCGATTCTGTGCCGCCCCAAGAACCGTCATTTCCTTGGCACTGCAACAAATAACGCAATGCCTTTAAAACAGATTCTTCTGTTTTATCGCTGCCACCATTGGATTTGACTGCTTTTTGACGGGAAACTGCGTTAATTCTTGAAGTGTATGAATTGCCTCTTTGATAGCCATGAGGACCAACACCTGCCTCTGCTCCTTTACCACCGCTTGTATCGCCCGTATTCAATCCCTCAATAGATGCCAAAGACGAGAGAATTGATTGATCTTCATTATGTAAAGTTGTTTGTTTCTCTGACAATACTGAATAATTTAATTCTTTTCCAAAAGACAATCCTTGCATTGTATTATCTTGTATGAGACGATTACGTTCTTGCTCATGAAAATCTTTCTTTTCTCCTGACACTAAATTTTCAATATTTTGAATATCTCTTGATAAATTTTGCGATTCAATATTTTCTCGTGTAGTTCTATAACTAGAAATATTCACCTTTACAAAATGTGATTTATTTCTAGAATCTTCCTTTATCACAAAAAGCAATATAAAAACTGAACCAAAAGCATACAAAGCAAAGACCAGCAACAAAATATGCTGTACTGCAATTTTATGATCCTTGCTCAATATTCGACACCACAATATCATTAATCAGTATTATTACCGTCGCAAATACACTGCGATAGAAGTTCGCAGACAAGCCACTTGTTCAAAAAGCAATATTCAAAATGCAATACAATTCAGACAAAGGCATACTTAAATATCTCAGCTTTTCAGCCATCTCCTCCTAAGAATTCTTTCACCAGTTGACAATCATCATCCTTTAGCATCTTCCGATATTGTTCGTCATTAAAAATTTCATATTTTTTCAAAATTGCCGCCACATACAACCTCACCCACCAATGTTGTGAATGAACAGCTTTTCCAATTTCATTCTTTGCTGCATCTAGCGTATCTTTGAAATCAAACTTATTCTCATGTCGCCAAACAGCTACACCAACCAGATGCTGCATCCATAAAACTGAACGAATTACTTCGACAGGCAGCCCAGAACTGTTATTGAAGACCAAAATTGCTTCTTGGGGATCATGTTTGAACATATGCCTTACCAAGGCCATATGTTCAGGGCGTCCATTATCAAGGCCCTTTTTAATCGACTTTCTAATTCTTGGAATATATGCGGTAAAATTTAGGCGATCACAATTATCCTGAGTTTCAAATGAAAGAATCCATTCTTCAGTTTTTTGTACAATCGCTTTGTCTTTAGAGTCTAAAAGGTCGACTATATTTTCTTGCACTTGTTCTTTTGACACATCAGAGCGTTCCAATACAACACCGGGAACTAAACCCTCTCTAAAAGTTTTCGCATATGCAAAACTGTATATCAATTGCTCAAAAAAATGTTTTTCGTTACTTTTTTGAAATTTAAGTATTTTATTTAGTAACTCCGTGAAATCTTTGGGAGCAATTTCATCATCCGCTAAACTTTTAAGCATTTTCTGCAATTCATGATCTGGTTTAATTTGCGCATGTGCTATGTTATTGAAAATTAAAGAAAATATAAAAAAAGAAACAATTGTAAAAAATTTATTCATGATTCACCTAACCATTCTACCGTTGCACATTAGTATTTATTTCAGCTACAATTTTATCTTTCACTTCAATCAAATCATCAATTTCACCATGTTTTGCATTAGCACCCCATGTGGTTTGAGTAACATTTATATTATTGGCAGCAGGAATACCCGTAGTAGGCACGCCCTTCAATAGCAACTCAAAAAAATTCCTTTGATAATGATTAATATGATTTAAACTACCTGGTGGCAACCTATCTTCAGCAAGAGTGCCCGCTTCATCTTTTATGCCATCAATGTAAGCTGTTTGTTTAATTGCAAATTGCGGCAACACTCCTCTGTTGTTATTAAGCTTTTGCGCTAAATTATAAGTGGAACCACCACCTTGACTGTAACCAAATATTACGATGTCTTTTATCGCTTTCTTCTGAATTGAATTTACAACATTGTCATATGGAAAACCATCGCCAGATGGATCAAGATGTTTTTCGTTGTACATATACACGTTGTATCCGCTGTTATAAAGTCGTATAGCAATATCAAATGTTCCATGATTAGGATCAGCAGGATCTGAAGGCTCCTGGCCTGTCCCACCTCCACCGAATGCCACAACAACACTATTGAAGACATGGAACTTAACTTTGTCAAAAACTACGTCGGAATTTTTTGGCGTCAAAGTCAAACTGACTGGCCCATCTGGGACCCACCAATACTCCACCCACAGTGTTACAGAATTGCTTCCACCAAAATTAATTGCTTTACTCGGGCCATTAACAGTAGACCCTTCAAATTCCAACTCAGTACCGCGATTACTGCTATACCATACCTTTACTACCGGAGAACTTCTCCTCAGAACAAGCTGCATATTGCTATTGCTACGCTCAACAGTCAACTCAATCAGTGAATCTCCACCATCATAATCGCTATCTTCATGGTGGGTTGTACGGATACCAGGCCCTAATGTTGTACTTTCTTCATCTAAATCCGAAACTGCTCTTCGCTGGAACATAGTGTAGCCAGAACCATGCCGTGGCCTATAAGCTGTCAGCTCTCCAGTCCCGACCGCACAAGCAACTGTATCGCTAAGAGGAACAGAATTCCCATTCTTTTCGTATGTTAACGTCAGGTTGGTATTTCCCTCTTGCATCCCCTCAATATATGCATTTCCTTCAGATAAACTTTCATTACTTGGCCATCTATAAGGAAATGCATGTGAAACCCATGCATTATTTTCTCTGATCCACAATCGTATTACTGAGCTTGTGCTTACATTTAAAATAAATTCTGCATTAGGATCGTACAAACTCTCATCAATCCACAGCCTTAAACACGAATTCAAATCTGGCTCACCATTATCTGGAGTAGATCTCACTGCCATTGATGCTGCTCCAGGATCATCCTCATCCACCTCGTCATCAAAATCTTTCGTGTTAGAATTATTGAGATCAACAGTTAAATCAAAATGCACCACAGTTACCAGTATGTATTTATATGAAGAACCACAACTCGCACTAACTCTATACACACCCGTATCATTAAATTCACCTGACGTAAAAACCCCAACTGTTGTTAAATTCACGATACGGCTTCCACTAATCTTTACAATTTCCCATTGCGGGTCGTTATCAGGCCATGAAACCTCGCCTGATGGATCAATAGCAGCTAGAAAATTCACTACAGTACCAACTGCCACAGTAATAGTGGCAATATTAGGATCATTAGGATCAGATGTACTGCTCTCTGCAAAATTACCATTATAACCCTCAGCACGAATAGATTTAACACCTAATACTGTAATTGTGGCGGTATCAGTTTTACCATGATCTGACTTTGACCTTCCTTGAACAATGTACCTGCCAGGATCTGTCAGATCAAAAACATACCCATTTTCTTGATTTGTTACCCAACTACCATAATCCTGTTCACTTTCTAATTTATAACACCAATCACTTTCACAAACAGATTCATTGGACCAACCAACAATCTTTTTCTCTTCACCGGCTTTCATTTTCCATTCTTTTGGTAAAACGTAATAGCTCATATCAGAAGCAGTCAATGCTGACCAGTCAGCCAACTCACCCCCGCTACCTACCCCCTGATGTCTTGCTTTACCATAGAGAAAACATGAAAATCCTGATACACCAACAATCCACTCACCAGTATCCTTGGATAATTCCAATCCCCCCACAGCACGTGTTCTACCCTCAACAAACTCCCAACCATCCTTAGGTATTGCCTTTAATGTTACCACACCATTTTCAATGTCAGCTTCTGAATAAGACGCTGCACCATCAGCGTGTGAACCCAAATCTTCACCAAAGGATGTTTCTACCTCAAAAATGCATGAGAAGGTCATGATGCAGAAACATAATTTTATATAATTCAACTTAGTACTATTTAGATTCTTCATTTTATTCCCATTTACATCTATTTTAATCGTCTAAACTGTCAATTTTTCTTGTCAATGAGTAAAAATATGGACTATCGCTTTTTTTCCCATCGTAATAATCTCTGTACACATCTTTGGCTTGCTCCTGCTTATCCGTATACAACAAACTAACAACAAGGCCATACACGGCTGGTTCAACATAATCATCTCTCAAGCAAGATGAGTACTTTTTATCATAAAGAAGCTTTTTGTATATTTTAATAGCATCAACTTTTCCATAACTTGTACCTATTAATGAAAATGCATAATTGTACATTGCCGTTGTATACAGACTGAGGCCACACAATTTCTCATCTTGTTCCAAAACCCACTCATAACATTTACTTGCTCTTTTTTTACTATCACCAGACGACCCGCTGATTGCACCGATATCAATAGCCATACCCTTTAATGTCATAACTATTGCTTTCTCAAGAACTCTATCTGAATTCTTACTTATTCGATCAAAAACAAGTATCGCTTCGTTAAATTTTTCCATACAAAACAAAAATTCTGCATATAAAATCTCAATTTCAAGAACGCTATTTTTAATATTTAATTTTTCATGTTTTGGTAATACAATATACTTATTATCCAACGCGCCCAAAAGCCTCTTTTGCAAATTAGGCATACGAGGATCCATCGCTTGCAACCCCTCATCTAAGTTTATAATTTTGGACCAGTGTTTTCTTGCATCATCAAACTTATCATTTGCAAAAAACAAAAAACCAATCGCCAAATGGCATTCTTTTTCTTGCTCATTTCGATACCATGGCGGAGCGGTAGATGTGTTATATAATTTTACTGGGTCTTGTTTATGGCGTTCAGTTCTGAGCCACGTATTGTAAGTCGTCAGCCTTTGATCTGGATTTATATACTTATATAAATCCTCTGAAACTGGAGCATAAAGACTAAGGTAGTTTCTTTTTTCTCTAGCTGAAACGAAATAATTCAAAGCCTTTGAATAAAAACTCATAGAATTTTGAGAATCCCATGCCTTTTCCAGTGCAATTTTTCCAAGTAACATCAATGCTTCACCGCGATACAATCCCTCGGGATCCTGATCTACAAATTCTTGTAACCACCCAATAGTATTCTTGCATCGCACTTTTTCGCTCTGCTCTGAGCGATCATGAAGCAAACATACACCGTAGCAATAACCCGCAGCCGCGGCGAAGATGCTGTCTGGGAATTTTTTGATTATTCCTTGTGCCACTTCAGCTGCTAAACCATAATGACCAACGTCCATGTACATACGCATCATGACGTATTGGCCATACTCCTCGCCAAACCGTTCATTCATTCGTTGCGATTGGATAGCTGCTTCAACAATATCTACTCGACTATTCAAGTCGTTCCAAATAGCAGATGTGCTTAAATTCGCTGAACCTTGCCCAATAGCTGTACCAGAATCCTTATTGTTGCTTGAATGTTTTCTTGATACTGCTCTGACTTTACGGCAATAAGCTTCAGACCTGTCAGCTTCCTTTATTTCAATAAGGATTTCAGCATACTTTGTGCATGACAAAGCCATATCATATTCACGAGGGCGGGTTTCAGCCCAATTAAGTAGTGGTAATGCTTCAGTAATTTTGTCCTGCAAAACAAGACCATGCGCAGCTTCAAGGAGACAGCGTAAATACTGAATCGCTACGGCTGGATGCAAATCGGAGTAGCCTGCGGTCTGCCTGTATTTCTTTGTAAGTTCTGCGGCTTTATCAAGCTCGCCATGTTCTCTGTAATACGCTGCCAAACGTGCACATGCGGAATAAGCCACAGCTTGATTTTTTGAACGAAGAATTTTGTGTAAAGCTGCAAGCCCTTGCTTGCTCGTATCTTGATCCTTCAGAAGTTTGGCTGCATTTGATACATCAGTAATTGAAAGCTCATCAGCAGTCACAACACTGCATGTTAAAATTGAACCAATTAGAAATACACAGATTACAACGAACCGAACGCCCATTGCAGGCATTGGGTATCCAAACATAAATTTTCCTTTTGATATCGGCTGCTTTGAATTCAGGGAAATGTACTTGCATTGGGGAGAGTTGCCAGAACCTGAACGAATCTGGGTTCCCAACTGATAGCGTACACGCACATTAGCATGCTGATCACAATTGATCATTTCAGATAAAGCCCCCATGGCCGCCCGGTCCCCGTTCAAAGTTAGTTGCTCTTTATCCCGTACTTTTGCTTAAATTACTCGCTAATAAAAGCAATACGCCAGCCCGTGCAACAGGCTGATTTACAAGGTGTACTGATGTGCATATATGTGTTCGAACTGCTACCCGTGCCAGAAAACTGACAACAGATACATACCACCACTGATAGATGATTTTAAGGGAGCGATTGCCAACATGGAAGTCAAAATTCCATATTGCCCACTGATTTTATATCAAATAACCTTTTGGATACCCTGAAATAAGCCTGATCCAACCCACATATTCATGTAAGCCAATGAGCAAGCAACGATTAGGATTCTCACATAAAAAAGGCCCGGCCTTTCCGAAGAAAAGTGCCGAGCCATTCCGGGGGCTGTGTTATGGCATCCAATGTATCCG
>MDTD01015720.1_pt1 | contig 13559 bp, 9 predicted proteins | sample 811221 | NCBI WGS metagenome assembly MDTD01 (sample SAMN05326646, study PRJNA326480) | marine metagenome | isolation source: seawater | place: Pacific Ocean: South West | collected 2011
ATAGTAAGTGAAAACCATCCCAACAAGTGCCCACACATCTGTCTTTATCTGTTTGTTAAGCAACGAAACTGCCGCGTGGACAGTTCTTCCGGAGGCCGGGTTACCCCCCCCGAGGACGCGCATTATACGTACCGCTTGATGCCGCGCAAGCTTTTTTTAAAAGTTTTGAGACCAAAAAGCAGAGGCAAAATACTAATAAGCTTCGCCTCGCAGATGGAGAATGTTAACAACACCCGGGCGGGCACCGCAACATCATACCAAGCGATTTGATGTGACTTTGACCGATATTGGCGCTCGCAGGTTTATCGCGCTTTATCTCGCGCCTAGAAAGAACCGCCGCACACGCCATCCCAGCAGCACAGCAAACAACATGCCGTATATTAAAGCCTCCCCAACGTCCGATCGCGCAAGCCATAGCAGATGTAGCCACGCTAGAATCGCTGCGGGATACACCAATCGGTGCAGCTGACGCCAGCGTCGACCCAGCCAGCGCCGTGCCTTGTCAGTCGAAGTCAACGCTAAGGGCATGAGCGCGCACCACGCCGCGAACCCGACCATGACATAAGGGCGCTCATAAAGCTCTTCGGTCAATAACGCACCACTCCAACCTACATATACCTGAACAAAAAGCATTAGATGTAGACTGATGTATAAGAAGAGCAGAAGCCCCAGCATTCTGCGATACCGGGATAACCCGCGATAACCGCGCTGCGCCAGCGGTGCAGCAAGCAATACCAGCAGCAATCCACGAAGCCCCCATTCCCCCGTACTCTGCATTAAGTGTTTTGCAGGGTCGGGGCCAAGCTGCCCTGACGCCAACTCGTAGATCATTAACGCCAAAGGCACCAGGCACAGCGCCAAAACAATGGGCGTGACCCATGGCCCCCTTGAAGCTGTGTGCGTTATTTTTAGCGCCATGCGAATCGTATGTAACCTAATTGCGCGGAGCGCGCGTTGCGAAGCGACTCGCCGAGTGGGTAGCCACTATGAGCGCTGCGTTTCATAAAAGTGATCAGTAGTACTGCCGGAGGTCCATTCCTTCATACAGGCCCGCCACTTGCTCGGCGTAGCCATTGAAAAGCAATGTTGAGACCCGGTTTGGCTTGAATATAGATGAGGGCAGCCGTCGCTCGAATCGCTGAGACCAACGAGGGTGGTCTACCTCCGGATTCACGTTAGCATAGAAGCCGTATTCAGAGGGTTGCAGTTGCTGCCAGCTCGTGGCGGGCTGCTTATCCGTGACATTGATCTCGACAATCGATTTGATGCTCTTGAAACCATACTTCCAGGGCACCACGAGCCTGAGCGGCGCACCATTTTGATTAGGCAGGGTCTTGCCGTATACGCCCACGGCCATCAGCGTAAGCGGGTGCATAGCCTCGTCCATGCGCAAACCCTCTCGGTAAGGCCAGTCTATGATACTTGTGAAGGATCGAGTGCCGCGCATCTCGCTCGGGCGGTGTAGCGTCTTGAATTCAACGTAGCGACCTTCTGAGCGCGGCGCGAAACGCGCTAAAAGCTCTGATAGGGGAAATCCGATCCACGGCACCACCATGGACCAGGCCTCTACACAGCGAAACCGGTAAATACGCTCCTGCAGCTCAAACCCTGAGAGTAGATCCTCGAGGTGCAGTTCTCCGGGTTTTTCAACCAATCCACCCACTTTGACCGTCCAAGGATCAGTCGTCATGGCGTGCGCGTGTCGGGCCGGATCTGATTTATCCGTGCCGAATTCATAAAAGTTGTTGTAGCTGGTCACCGCCTCATAAGGCGTGCGCAAGGCAATCAAAGACTGATCCGGGTCTGCGGTAAAGCTGAGCGGGGCCTCAGCATCATGACCGACACCAGCCGCCGCGTCGATCGCCGTGGCTGATGCCAGCCCAGCCACGGATTTGATGATATCTCTGCGTTTGAGGAAAACCGCCTCGGGGGTAATCTCCGATGGCGCGATGATGGGGTCAGTGTAAATCCGCTTTTTCATGGTCCTGAGTACCCTCCCGGCGCGACTGATCTGAGGTACGCAAGTATTGTAGTGGACCTGACAATGCATAGATCACCGACATCCCCCAAATCGCGAGCGGAGGATCCAAAGCGATAAGGCCGAGCACTGCCACCACCAGCAACATGCGGACAAATGGGACGCGACGATCAAAAGTAATCGACTTGAAACTCGAGTAGGGAAAACGGGAAATCATCAAAAAGCCAAGCAGGGTTAGTAGTAAAGCGTGGAGCCAATCGAGCGTTGGCCCTGTCCAGCCGTGGGTCTGCCCCATCCAGACCAGGCCTGCGGCTGTAGCGGCAGCGGCTGGGCTCGCGAGCCCCGTGAAATGAGTGTTGTCGTCACTCTCCATATGGGCGTTGAAGCGCGCCAGCCTCAGAGCCGCGCAGGCAGCGTAGATAAAGGCCGCCACCCAGCCCACCTTCCCCAGCCCGGTCAATGCCCAATTAAAGGTGAGTAACGCGGGCGCCAATCCGAAACTGACCATATCGGAGAGGCTATCATACTGAGCACCGAACGCACTGCTAGTGCGCGTCATGCGAGCAACTCGCCCATCCAAGCCGTCAAAAATCATGGCCACCAGAATGGCGACGGCACCCGCATAAAAATCACCCTGCATGCCGGCGATAATCGCGTAAAAGCCACAAAACAATGCGCCTGAGGTGAAGAGGTTAGGTAACAGAAAGATACCTGAGGCCCGCGGTGTATTCAGCGCATCCGCCTCTTCATATTCTCCGACAAGACTGGCCAGCGGCGCTTCAATTGACTCTGCTGCTCGCTCAAGCTCGTCGGTATCCGGTGTCTGGTCCGTTGATGACATGTCCTGTGATCCATCGCGTCGGCACACCCGACTCTCGATAAATTGTAGCAGCGGCGTTTACCCGGAGCACGATGTCCGACACAATATGCCCCCTTTTTTTGACCTCTCGCAAAGGACGCCCTGTGAGCAACTATTTTAACTCCTTGCCACTCCGCACCCAGCTGCAAGAATTGGGTAAATGCCGATTCATGGATCCTGCCGAGTTCGAGGCGGGCGTCGCACCCCTCACGGGCAAGAAACTGGTCATCATCGGTTGCGGCGCACAAGGCTTTAATCAGGGCCTAAACCTTAGGGACAGCGGCCTAAATGTTGCTTACGCTCTCAGAAAGGAAGCGATCGAAGAGAAGCGTCCCTCTTGGATAAAAGCCACTGAGGCAGGGTTTCAGGTCGGCACCTATGAGGAAATGGTGCCCGACGCCGATATGGTGTTGAACCTGACGCCAGATAAGCAGCACACAAATGTCATTCAATCGGTTATGCCCCTCATGAAGCAAGGTGCCTGCCTTTCCTACTCCCACGGCTTCAACATTGTGGAAGAGGGCATGAAGATTCGTGAGGACCTCACGGTCATCATGGTCGCACCGAAGTGTCCGGGTACTGAGGTGCGCGAAGAATACCTGCGCGGCTTTGGGGTACCGACCTTGATTGCGGTGCACCTCGAGAACGATCCCGATGGCAAAGGCCTTGAGTGGGCGAAAGCCTATGCAGCAGGGACCGGTGGCCATCGCGCGGGTGTGCTCGAGTCATCATTCATCGCTGAAGTGAAGTCCGACCTGATGGGTGAGCAAACAATTCTCTGCGGCATGCTACAGACTGGCTCGTTATTGTGTTTTGACCGAATGCTAGAGCTGGGGCAGGACCCTGCCCACGCCGCCAAGCTGGTTCAATGCGGCTGGGAGACGATCACCGAAGGCCTCAAGCAAGGCGGCATCACCAATATGATGGATCGTCTTGCCAACCCAGCCAAGATTCGCGCCTTCGACCTCGCCGAAGAAATGAAAATCATCCTGAGGCCCCTTTTCAACAAGCATCAGGACGACATTATGTCAGGCCACTTTTCCAGCACTATGATGGCCGACTGGAATGCCGGCGATGCCAATTTGCTTAAGTGGCGCAACGATACAAATAGCACGCCCTTTGAGCTGCAGTGCATCACTGATAACCCCATTGATGAGCAAACCTACTATGATCAGGGTATTCTGATGGTTGCTATGGTCAAAGCGGGCGTAGAGTTGGCCTTCGAAACCATGGTATCAGCCGGGATCATAGAAGAATCCGCTTACTACGAGTCACTCCACGAAACACCGCTCATCGCCAACACCATCGCACGCAAAAAGCTTTACGAAATGAATGTGGTGATCTCCGATACCGCCGAATACGGCTGCTATCTGTTTGATCAGGCTGCGAGACCACTTCTAAAAACCTTCGTTGCGGGTCTGGATGCCGAGGTCATCGGCACTGGCATGACCGGCAACGGCGCCGTTGACAACCGGCGGCTGATTGATGTGAACGCGCGAATCCGTGCACACTCTGTTGAGGTTGTTGGAGCGAGATTGCGCAGCTACATGACCGGCATGAAGGCGCTTTCATCGGGTGACTGAGTTCATTTGAACGACTTCAGGCCTGATCACGTATTAGCTGGCATAAAGAATGCCGTTGATAGGGGCCGCACCGGTCGTTAGACTTGCGCCCCACTGAATTCTGAATAATAGACACCAGGAAATCCTATGAGTTTTAATCTGATGTTACCCCCCATCCTTGGGGTGGTCGGACTCGCCATTGCTTTTGCGATCTACGCCGTCATGTCACGGGCTCCTGAAGGCGAAGACAAGGTCCGTGGTATCGCTGAGCAGATCCACTTGGGCGCAATGGTGTTTATGCATCGCGAGTACAAAATGCTGCTGGCTTTTGCGGCAGTGTTGGTCGTTGGCATCCTGGTGTCCCCTCTAGGCATCAACACCGCCATCGCGTTCACAGCTGGTGCGGTGTCCTCTGCAACCGCCGGGTACCTCGGTATGTACGCTGCAACCAAGGCCAATGTGCGAACAGCAGTTGCTGCGAACCAGCAAGGTGCAGCCGCGGCGCTCAACATCGCCTTCTACGGCGGTTCGATTATGGGCCTGTGTGTCGCATCACTCGGCCTTTTGGGCTTGGGCGGTCTTTACTACTACTTCGGTGGTGATCCGAACACGGCACATGCTATTCACGGCTTCGGCATGGGCGGTTCTGTGGTGGCACTATTCTCTCGTGTCGGTGGCGGCATCTACACCAAGTCTGCTGACGTAGGCGCCGACCTAGTTGGTAAAGTCGAAGCGGGCATTCCGGAAGACGACCCCCGCAACCCGGGTGTAATCGCTGACAACGTCGGCGACAACGTGGGCGACATCGCCGGAATGGGCTCCGACATTTTTGAATCCTATTGCGGCTCAATGATAGCGTGTATCGCTATTGCTTCGACGATGGCACTCACCGCAGCAGAGCAAAGCGCGATGATGGCCTTTCCGCTAGCGCTGGCCAGCATTGGTCTTCTTGCCTCCATCGCGGGCATTCTGATTGTCCGCGCACGTTCATCTGCGGCACCCGAGGCGGCACTCCGCAGCGGCACGCTCGCCGCACCTGTTATATTCATTACGCTGGCTTGGTTTTTGTCAGAGAGCATGGGAATTTCACGAGACATCTGGTGGGCGGTCGTCAGCGGAGCCGTTGGCGGTATCGCCATCGGCCTAATCACGGAGTACTACACGGGGGGGAAACCTGTACGAACCATTGCCAAATCGGGTGAAACCGGCCCCGCCACGGTCATGATCACCGGACTCGCTATCGGTATGCAGTCTGTCGTGGCACCAGTGCTGTTCCTTGCTGCGATCATTTTCGTCTCAACCAACCTCGCTGGTCTTTACGGCGTCGGCATCGCGGCGGTTGGCATGCTGGCTACCGTGGGTATCACCATGGCCATTGACGCCTACGGTCCTGTCGCAGATAACGCGGGTGGCATTGCCGAGATGGCAGGCATGGGTCCTGAGACGCGCGAGATCACCGACGGCCTAGATGAAGTCGGCAACACCACCGCTGCGATCGGCAAGGGCTTCGCAATTGGCGCTGCGGCGCTCGCTGCGCTTGCGATCATCGCTGCCTTTGTTGAAACCGTCACGATTAATAACCCGGATTTCGACCTGCAACTGTCTGATCCCCAAGTTCTGATAGGGATCTTCATTGGCGGCACCATTCCATTCCTTATTGCCTCAATCACCATGACTGCCGTAGGAGAAGCAGCGTTCGACATGATCAATGAAATTCGCCGGCAGTTCCGTGAAATCCCCGGACTGCTTGAAGGCAATGCCGAACCTGATACTGCACGATGCGTGGACATCGCGACCACTGCAGCACTGAAACGTATGGTAGTACCTGGTGCGATCGCAGTGCTTGCGCCGGTTGTGGTTGGATTTAGCTTAGGAGCCACCTCACTAGGAGGCATGCTGGCTGGCGGCCTGCTAGGCTGCGTCCTGATGGCTCTGATGATGGCAAATGCCGGCGGTGCCTGGGACAACGCAAAAAAGTACGTCGAGAAAGGCAATCTGGGCGGTAAGGGCTCCGATACTCACGCAGCTGCGGTAGTAGGTGATACGGTTGGTGACCCCTTTAAGGACACGTCAGGCCCCTCGATGAACATCCTCATCAACGTTATGGCAATAGTTAGTCTGGTCATTGCACCGCTTCTCTGATCAACCGGCTGAAAAAACAAAAAGAGGGGCCTGACGGCCCCTTTTAAAAGTAACGATAAACAGGCATATACTCTTTATGGTGCTAGCACTCTTTCTCCACGCGCCATACCCGCAACACCGGAACGCACCACCTCCAACACCTCGGTCTCACCCAGGGCCTGAATAAAAGAATCGAGCTTTTCAGAGGGTCCAGTCAGCTGCACGATATAGGTGGTGGGACCCACGTCGATAATCTGGCCCCGAAAAATTTCGGTGGCACGCTTTACCTCATCACGCTGAGCCTCGATCGCGCGAACCTTCACCAATAGCGTGTCGCGCTCAACATGCGCTCCCTCGGTAAGATCGACCACCTTCACCACATCGATGATCTTGTTGAGGTGCTTGGTAATTTGTTCAATCTTCAGATCATCTCCAGACGTGGTCACCGTGAGCCGCGAAAGCGAGTGGTCATCAGTAGGAGCCACATTCAAAGTTTCAATGTTATAACCGCGCTGCGAGAACAGGCCCACTACGCGTGACAAAGCGCCCGATTCGTTTTCCAACAGAACTGAGAGTATCCTTCTCATATCAGGTTCTCTCCGTTTTACTAAGCCACATATCCTTCATCGCACCATTTGGTGCGACCATCATGGGATAAACGTGCTCATCTGGATCGATGTGAATATCCATAAAGACCAGTCTGTCTCTAAGTGCGAAGGCTTCCTTCATCGCCGGGAGCAGATCGGCTTGCGACTTCACCTCTATGCCCACATGACCATAGGCCTCAGCCAGTCTCACAAAATCGGGTAGCGAAGCCGCATAGTGGCTCTCCGAATAACGACCTTCGTACTGCATGTCTTGCCACTGCTTGACCATACCGAGGTAGTCATTTCTCAAATTGATGATTTTCACGGGGCAGGAATACTGGCTGCAGGTCGACAATTCCTGGATATTCATTTGAATACTGCCCTCGCCTGTGACACAAGCCACGTCTGCGTCGGGCAAGGCAATCTTGATGCCCATTGCCGCGGGCAATCCGAAGCCCATGGTGCCCAGACCACCGGAATTTATCCAACGACGGGGATAGTCAAACTTGTAGTACTGCGCGGCAAACATCTGATGCTGGCCCACGTCCGAGGTCACATAGGCCTCCCCATTTGTGGCCTCATACAGCGCACAAATAGCGTCTTGCGGCATGATCGAGGCAGATTCGCCATAACGCCGGCCATGCCAGAGTCCATGCGCCGCTCGCCAACTATCGATCTGCTGCCACCACTGTGCCAACGTTTCCGGATCAGGCAGCGGGCGCTCCGCACTCTCAATCTGCATAGCGACCTGTTTGTCGAGCTCTCCCAATATGGTGTCTACTGGACCAACAATGGGGATATCAACCGGCACAATTTTTGCGATTGAGGCGGGGTCGATATCAATGTGGACAATTTTCGCGCCGGGGCAAAACTTCGAGACCGTGTTGGTCACACGGTCATCGAAGCGCGCGCCAACGGCCAAAATCACATCGGAGTGGTGCATCGCCATATTGGCCTCGTAAAAGCCATGCATGCCCAACATCCCAAGAAACTGGCGATCGCTGCCGGGATAAGCCCCCAATCCCATCAGCGTGGTCGTCACGGGATAGTTCAATCGGCGTGCCAGTGCAATCAGCTTTTCAGACCCCTCCCCCTGAATCACGCCACCCCCCGCGTAGATTACCGGGCGCTTAGCACTTAGCAGCAGCCGCGCGGCTTTGCGAATTTGACCGGAGTGGCCTTTGGCTGATGGCTGATAGGAGCGCATGCTCACAGATTTTGGATACTGGTACTCGAACTTCTGTTCCGGATGGGTGAAGTCTTTCGGGATATCGACCACAACCGGCCCGGGCCGGCCCGTCGAGGCGATAAAAAATGCCTTTTTTATTGTCGAGGGGATGTCCTCCGGCCGCTGCACCAAAAAACTGTGCTTCACGATAGGTCGCGAGATACCCACCATGTCAGTTTCTTGAAAGGCGTCCTCGCCAATAAGATGGCTCTGAACCTGCCCCGAGATCACCACCAGCGGAATCGAATCCATGTAAGCCGTTGCAATACCTGTGATCGCATTGGTCGCGCCTGGGCCCGAGGTCACCAACACAACGCCGGGCTTACCGGTCGCGCGCGCGTAACCATCTGCAGCGTGAGTTGCCGCCTGTTCATGGCGGACCAGAATATGGGGAACTTTCTCGGCCTTGAACAAGGCATCATAGATGTGGAGCGCAGCTCCACCGGGGTATCCAAAGATGTACTCGACACCCTCGTCTTCAAGAGCGCGAACGATCATATCGCCGCCAGATAGCATTCCCATGGCCACTCTCCATCTCGTTTGACCGGAGGATGGCAAAACACCATACGTGCCGCACCACCTTCACCTGTCGCACGAGACACCGGCCGAATCGCTCCAGCTCCCCGCCAGACCGCGATCACGAAAGCCGTGTATCGGTGACCTGCGGGGTATCGCAGTGTCGAGCCCGAGCGGCAAAGACATCGCCTTGCCTAACGGAACCCGCAAACAGCCTGTGAAACTATCCCGTTTCAGAGGTAGGCCAGAGGATGGGGGTACTCACCAATAGCCGTTGCCGCTCGCGTGACAGCGCGGATTGTCGGCGTGTCCCCCAGCCTAAGTCAAGGGATCCCGACAAATGACCACAATCAGCATTCCAGGCCTCCTACCGCCGTATCACTCCACACAAGCGTACCTATTCCGAAAGCCGTTAATACTCAGGGGGCGGGAAAAGCCTAGGCAACCGAGGATACGGCAGACGCTTTCGTGAACTTCAAAACCTCACCTGACCGGGAGACGACTATCCGATCACCTGTGGTGAAATCACAGCCCAGCAAAGCCTCGGCAAGGGGGTTCTCGATCAACCGTTGTATCGCGCGCTTGAGCGGCCGGGCGCCATATACTGGATCAAAACCCTGCCCCACGAGGTAGTCCATTACATCCGTATCCAGCGAAAGCTGCAAATCTCGCTCAGCTAGTCGTGTCTCCAAAGCAGTCAGCTGAAGGGCGGCGATCTCGCGAACATCCTCTCTGCCCAGAGCGTGGAATACGACCGACTCATCAATGCGATTCAGAAACTCGGGTCGGAAATGCATCGCCACGTCAGCCATCACCTTCGCCTGAATAGCAGCCTTCAATACACCACTGTCCGCCTCACCCTCTGCGTCGTCCAATGCCTCTCGGATGTGCTCTGAGCCGAGGTTGGACGTCATGACAATGACCGTGTTGCGAAAATCGACAGTGCGGCCCTGCCCATCTGTCAGGCGACCATCTTCCAGAACCTGCAGCAGGATATTGAATACTTCGGGATGCGCCTTTTCGACTTCGTCTAGTAAAAGCAAGGAGTAGGGCCGGCGTCGCACCGCCTCGGTAAGATAACCGCCCTGCTCATAGCCGACATATCCCGGGGGCGCGCCAATCAGGCGCGCAACAGAGTGCTGCTCCATAAACTCTGACATGTCGATGCGCACAAGCGCGTGTTCACTGTCGAACAAATATTCGGCCAACGCCTTGCAGAGTTCCGTTTTACCCACACCGGTGGGACCCAGCAACAGGAACGAGCCATTAGGTCGCGCCGGATCAGATAACCCAGCTCGCGCGCGCCGAACCGCGTTGGACACCGCCTGAACTGCTTCATCTTGGCCGATAACACGCTCGTGCAGCGATGCTTCCATGCACAGAAGCTTCTCCCGATCACCCTGAAGCATTTTAGCAACTGGTATGCCCGTCCATCGCGAGACGACATCGGCGACCTCCTCCTCGGTGACCCTAGAACGCAGCAGCGTCGGTTCGGGCTGTGCATCATCCGAGGCTGCCAGCAGACGGTGCTCAAGCTCCGGCAGTATCCCGTGTTGAATTTCCGACATCCGCGCCAGATCACCCGCGCGCCGCGCGACCTCCAAATCCAACTTCGCCCGCTCAATGTCACTTTTAATCTGGGTCACGCCTTGTACCGCGGCTTTTTCCGCCAACCACACTTCTTCGAGATCAGCGTATTCGCTGGCAATGGTGTCGATTTGCTCATCCAGTAAAATGAGCTCTTTTGATGCAGCGTCAGAATCTTCTTTCTTCACCGCCTCACGCTCAATTTTCAGCTGAATCAGGCGACGTTCCAATCGGTCCATCGACTCCGGCTTTGAATCTATCTCCATCCGGATGCAACTTGCCGCTTCATCGACCAGGTCGATGGCCTTGTCCGGCAGCTGACGGTCCGAGATATATCGCTGGCTCAACTTCGCCGCCGCGATAATGGCGCTGTCGGTGATATCGACACTGTGATGGACCTCGTACCTCTCCTTGAGACCACGCAAAATCGCAATTGTGTCCTCCTCACTAGGCTCATCAATCAACACCTTCTGAAAGCGCCGCTCTAGCGCTGCGTCTTTTTCGACATGCTGACGATACTCATTCAGAGTGGTCGCACCCACGCAATGCAGTTCACCGCGGGCCAATGCGGGTTTCAGCATATTGCCCGCATCCATAGACCCCTCAGCTTTACCCGCACCCACCATGGTGTGCAATTCATCGACAAACAGAATAATTCGTCCGTCTTCTTTCGAAAGTGCATTGAGCACAGCTTTCAAGCGCTCTTCGAAATCCCCTCGAAACTTCGTACCAGCTAGCAGCGCCCCGAGATCAAGCGCCAGAATCCGTTTGTTCTTGAGACCCTCGGGCACTTCCCCATTGACCACTCGCTGTGCCAAACCCTCGAGAATGGCCGTCTTACCCACACCGGGCTCACCAATTAGCACCGGGTTATTCTTAGTACGTCGTTGCAGCACCTGAATCGTTCGTCGAATTTCCTCATCACGACCGATCACTGGGTCAAGTTTGCCAGCCGCAGCGCGCTCGGTCAGATCGACGGAGTACTTCTCCAGGGCCTGGCGGGTCTGTTCTGATCCCGCGGAACTGATGGATTCGCCGTCCCGCACCGACTCAATGGTTCGAGATAGCGACTCAGCGGTTAAGCCCGCATCCTTCAATAGACCGGCAGTTGCTTTGCATTCCAGCATGGCCAGCAATACTGAGTCAGTCGATAAAAATGCATCTCCCGCCTGCTGTGACAATTTGTCCGCATGATTAAGGAGCCGCTGGGTGTCCTGACTAATGTGCACATCAGCCGGACCCGATACAGTCGCAATACCCGATAAGACTTGGTCCACCGAAGCTTGCAGCGGTTCCACTGCGGCACCCGAAGCACGCAACAACGCCCGTGTCGGAGAGGCAGCAGGGTCAACCATAGCTTTCAGTATGTGAATCGGCTCGATGCAGGGATGATCCCGGCCGACGGCCAAAGATTGGGCGTCACCCAGTGCCGCCTGTAATGAATGAGTTAGCTTGTCCATGCGCATCACTCTTTCCTTCTCCCTGCCACGCGGGCTGATGTCTTGCTCGGAGTGATATGAGGATCTAATCCCTTTTTTTCAAGTGTGGAGATCGACGGATAGGCAGATATTGGTCAATTTTTGAGAATGTGTATGGTTCCGAAATAATTCTGGACCGTTCACAGCATTCTGAACAGGCCACTTATCCGGTGCGCCAAATCAGCGTTGCCATGCGTCCAGTGGGATCACCATCACGGCGATAGGAGAAGAATTTATCCGACTCACTATAGGTGCAGCGCTCACCTCCTTGGATCTCAGACACACCGGCCCGTGTCAAATGTAACCGCGCCAGCGCGCACAGATCTGCCATCCAGTGCCTCTCGTGCACGGTCGAAGGCGCAAAACAGGCATTACTAGTCTCTCCCAGGGCATGTTGGAAAGCGTCTTTCACAGCAGGCCCTACCTCATACGCTGACTGGCTGATCGCGGGGCCCAGCCATGCCGTGATCAGTGCTGGGTTTGCCGGCATTGAGGTTATCAAAGATTCCAAAACACCTGCCGCCAAACCTCGCCACCCCGCATGTGCAATGCCGACACATCCGGCGTCACGCGTCATAAGCACCACCGGCAAACAATCCGCAGTTAAAACCGCCAGCGCCCGCCCCGCATCGGTCGTCCACTGGGCGTCTGCCATCGGCACCCGGTCGTCGACCGCTCTCACTGTATGCGTACCGTGCACCTGTCTAAGCCAGTTAATGCAAATGACCGGAAGCGCGCTTTGCAGCCGACGGCGGTTTTCAGTGACGTTCTCTGCGATATCACCCACATGATCACCCAGATTTTGTGTATCCCAGGGCGGCTGGCTGATGCCGCCGGCGCGCGTAGTCACTCTGATCTGCACGTCGTCTATTCCGATATCGGGCGCTACCCATGAAGGAGTTGGAGTCATGTAGAGTCCTCAGCCGACAAACACTTCAACAACCTATCGAGATCAGCGGGAATATCGGCAGAGAAGGTCTGGCGTTCGCCAGATGCGGGATGCTTAAACGCCAGCTCACGTGCATGCAGTGCCTGCCGATCGAAAGCCGATAAGTGCTCAAGAAGCCGTCCACTCGCACCCGGCGGTCGGCTTGTGCGACCTCCATAGATGCGGTCACCTACAAGCGGGCGTTTACGCCAGGCAAAGTGCACGCGGATCTGGTGCGTTCTGCCCGACTCCAGGCTAACATCGAGGTGCGTGTGGAAGCCGAAACGCTCCGTAATGCGATAGTGGGTAATAGCTGGCCGACCATCCGACACCACCGCCATCTTGGTGCGGGAAGTCGGGTGTCGGCCAATTGGGCCATCAATCGTTCCGCCAGCTATAAAGGTACCCTTGCACACCGCCGTGTAGCGACGACTAAGGCTTCGATCAGCGAGTTGGGCAATCAGTGACTTGTGGGCAAGTAGCGAGCGCGCCGCGAGCATGATACCAGAGGTATCTTTATCCAATCGATGCACGATGCCTCCACGGGGCAAGGCCGCCATGTCGGGCGCATGAGAAAGTAAGCGATTCGCCAGTGTGCCGCTATGGTGACCAGCAGCAGGGTGCACGACCAAACCAGCCGGTTTGTTCAACACGATGACGTGCTCGTCCTCATAAATTATGTCCAGCGGAAGATGCTCGGGGCCCCATTCGACCC
>MDTD01058743.1_pt1 | contig 13559 bp, 7 predicted proteins | sample 811221 | NCBI WGS metagenome assembly MDTD01 (sample SAMN05326646, study PRJNA326480) | marine metagenome | isolation source: seawater | place: Pacific Ocean: South West | collected 2011
GCCTCAGGCATGCTGTCTCCCGGGGTCAATGCCGTATAGAGGGCCGTAATGCCGTTTTGTTTCAAATAATCAATAACCCTGATGAACATCAGCTTGACGTCAAGCACGCTTCCAATGGAGTCAAGGTTTGACACGGGATCAAGGATCACGGCACTGGGCTGTTCTTTTTCTATTATCTCATGCATGGTCAAAAGATGCATTTCAAGGCCCTGAAGCATCGGGCGGGCAGCATGGATTTTTAAAAGCCCCTTATCGATAAACCCTTGCAGGTCCATTCCGATGGATCCCATGTTCCGGACGATCTGTCTTGCGGATTCTTCAAAGGCAAAATACAGGCACTTTTCATTATCCCCGCATACGGCGTTTGCAAAATACGATACCAAGCTGCTTTTTCCTGTTCCGGCCGTTCCGGTGATAAGAATGCTGCTGCCCTTGTAATATCCGCCCCTGAACATGTCATCGAGCTTTTGGATACCTGTGGATACCTGTTGGGATGAGGCGTCGTGGTCCAGTTGTGTTGCGGTTATGGGAAAAACGGAGATTCCGTTGTCCGTGATCAAAAAAGGATACTCATTTGTACCGTGCCGCGCCCCCCGGTACTTTTGTATATGAAGCCGCCTTGTGGCGACCTGTTCCGTGATACGGTGATCCAGAATGATGACACAGTCTGAGATGTATTCCTCAATGCCATGCCGGGTGATGCTTCCCGGTGTCCCGCCCTGTTCTGATGTGATGAGCGCCGTAACACCTTTTCCCTTAAGCCACCGGAATATTCTTTTCAATTCCTTTCGAATAATGCTCTCCCTGCTGAAATGGGAAAAAAGGGTTTCAATACCGTCAATCACGATCCTTTTGGCTCCAACACAGTCAATCCCATATTCGATCTGGGCAAATAAGCCATCCAAATTGTAGTCGCCGGACTCAACAAAATCATGCATCCCAAGGTCAATTTCCCTGACAAAAATATGTTGCTGCGCATCAAAAACATCCATGTCAAAGCCCAGGGAGGCAACATTGTCAAATAACTCATTTTTCGATTCTTCAAAAGACAGGTAGACGCCGTTTTCCTTGAACATGGAGATGCCTTTTACGATGAACTCCATGGCCATCAGGGTTTTTCCGGATCCAGCACCACCGCATAACAAGGTGGGCCGGCCTGCGGGAAGCCCCCCGCCGGTTATGTCATCCAAACCTTCAATCCCTGTTGGGCTTTTTTTCACCTGACGCTTCTTTCCGGAACCCCTTGAGGTAGCTTTAGCCATTTTTGTCTCCTGAATTTAATTTCAAAACATTATGATACATTGCTGAGAATATTTAGTATTTCCTTTCCCAGTTTCTCTATGGTGAAGGGCTTTTGGATAAAAGGCGTTTCTTTATTAAGAATGCCGTGATGAACAATCGCATCGTCGGTGTAGCCCGACATATACAAGACCTTGATATCGGGCAGCGTCCTTTTCAGCCGGTCAATGAGCACCTTGCCGCTCATCTCGGGCATCACGACATCCGTAAGGATCAGGTCCGGTTTCCACTTCTTTTCTTCTATCAACAGCAACGCCTCGCCGCCGTTTGATGCGCTTTTGACTTCATAGTTCAACGATTCCAGCGTTCTTGTACACAGTTTGCGAAGAGACGGCTCATCTTCCACCACAAGAATGAACTCCTTTTTCCCGCGAATGGAATTTTCTTCAATGGCCATTCTTCCATCGGACAGGGGTTTGGCTGACTGGGGCAGGTAAATTTTGAACGTTGTTCCTTGTTCCGGCTCGCTGTAGACCCAGATATTGCCACCGGACTGCTTTACAATGCCGTATACGGTGGAAAGCCCAAGCCCCGTCCCACGGCCTTTCTCTTTGGTGGTGAAAAACGGTTCGAACACTTTTGCAAGGGTGTCTTTGTCCATGCCGCACCCCGTATCCGTGACGGCGATCATGATATATTCGCCCGGAACGGCACCGGGGTGGGATTCCGCATACCCTGCGTCCAATCGGGTATTTTCCGTCTCAATGATCAGTTTGCCGCCGACAGGCATCGCATCCCTGGCGTTAACGGCCAGATTCATGATGACCTGTTCGATCTGGCCGGGATCGACCTCCACAGATACCAGGTCCTTGGCGAGTTTTGTCTGAAGTTCTATATCTTCACCGATCAGCCGTCGAAGTACCTTTTCGATATTTTGAATAATACTGTTGAGATTCAACACCTCCGGCTGCAAGGTCTGCTTGCGGCTGAAGGCCAGTAATTGACGGGTCAAATCTGCCGAGCGCTTTCCGGCATCCACGATTTCAACGGCACACTCATGCAAGGGGTCGGAGGGATGTAAATCCCTCAACAATTCCTGGCCGTAGCTGAGAATAATCGTGAGCATATTGTTGAAATCGTGGGCCACCCCACCGGCCAGTTTTCCAATGGACTCTATTTTCTGGCTCTGCTGCAATTGCAGGTTGATTTTATCCCGTTCCTGCTGGGCAACCACTCTTTCGGTAATATCATGCAAAGAGATCAGATGGGCCGCCTCCCTGTGCCAATCGGCGGCGGTGGCCCGGGCTTCCACCTGTCGAAACCCTTTGCCTTGCTGAGAGATACTGATTTCGAACGCCTCGTCCATGGTAATTGGAAAACCAAACTCTAGGCCGATCATGTCATGTGCTTCTTTTCCAAAAAGCTTGCATGCCGCAGTATTTGCGAACCGAATGACACCTGTGCGGTCCGTTACGATGACAGCATCAAAGAGATTATCCACCAGAGATTTCAGCCGGGCCTCACTGCGCTTGAGCTTTTGCTCCGCCTTCAAACGTTCCTCCACGTTCCGGATGAGACCGATAAAACCGGTGATTTCGCCATCGGCATTTTTCAGATAAAAGACCCCGCTTTCCCCATGAAAGATCTCTCCCGATTTCTTCCGGTACCGGACCGTGTAAACAAATGAGGTGTTATCAACATTTTCTTTGAGTTTTTTTCCAAGTTCAAGAAACTGATGCTCGCTTTCATAAACAAATCTGGTCGGCCGGCCCAGAACTTCAGTTTCCGAGTATCCGAACAGATCTGTGAAAGCGGGGTTGCAGCCCACAATTTTACGTTTGGTATCAGCGATCAGGATAGCGTCCCGAATACTGCTGAACAGATTCCGGTATTTCAGTTCACTTTCCTCCAGTTGTCTTTTCGCTTGCTGGCGCTCTGTGATATCATCAAAGGTTGAATAAACCTGGAAAGGATGCCGTTCATCAGGGTGGAATTGCGGCACGGCATTTACGACAAGCCACCTATACGCATCCGTTTCGGGAATATAAATTCCCATGACGATATCTTCCACCGGAGCCCCGGACCGCAGCGCGACCATCGAAGGGTGTTCCTCCCCCGGAAAATCCGTGCCGTCCTCTCTGATGCACCGCCACCCCGTATCCTCGGATGTTACACCCCGCATTTGATCAAAGGTTCTGCCGAGGATTTTTTCGGCTGCAGGATTGACCGATACGATTTCACCGGTTGCATTTTGATACACGACGCCTTGAGACATGGTTTCAAAGAGCTTTCGGTATTTTTCTTCACTCTCTACAAGTGCCTTTTCAGCCTCGGAACGCCGTTTTTCCTCTTTATCCTTTTGAATCCGCGTAAAAAGGATCGGTGCGATAAATTCGGATATGTCCTGCAACCATGAGATATCCTTTTGCGTATAGTCCCCTTTTTTATTTGCAACGGTGATCTGGCCCACCAGTTGATCAGAATGGATAATGGGGCAGGCCGCCGCCCGGCGAATCGGCAGGTGGCCTTCGGGCGGTGAAAGGGAGCCGTTGGAAACCTGAAGGCGTTTTTCTTTCAGCGATTTTCCCCACAGGCCAGCCCATTTCTCTTTTGGAAAGCTCGCCCTTTTGTCCGACATCTTGCATTTGTCCCAGATATCCGTTGTCATTGACGGACTGATCATATTGCTGTCATCGTCAATATATCCGAAGAAACCATACTCACTTTTCATACCTTGCAACACCATTGAGAGAACCTCGTCGTAAAAGTTCCCCCCTTCGCTTGTCAGCATGGTGTGCAAAATCTTGGTCTTGAGCAGAAGATCCTTTCTTGACATTTCAAGTTCTAGCTGGGTCTGTTTCCGGAGGGTGATATCCTCGACTATGGCCATATGGGTTGTTTTTTCACTGTGTTCCCAGAGGGGGGAAACCGTAAGAGAAACCCACACGATCTGCCGGTCTTTCCTTATATACCTTTTTTCCATCTGGAAGCTGGAAATTTCACCAGCCCTAAGTTGCGCCATATTGTCGAGATCTTCCTGAAGATCCTCAGGATGGGTAATTTGCATGAAATCCATATCCAGCATCTGGGAAGCTGTATAACCGAGGATACGGCAGAAGGTCTCGTTTATTTGCAAAAACCGCCCGGTAGGGGAATCAATGATGGAGATACCTAAAGGCGCCCGATCGAAAATGGTCCGAAACAGGATTTCGCTTTCCCTGATTTTTTCTTCGGCGGCTTTCTGCGCTGTAACGTCATTATAAACGGCAACAACCTCACCGCCGGACAGTTTGTACACCCATGCTTCCCGCCATGTCCCAGGATCACGGTCATCGCTGTAAAAACGAGGGCCAAAGTGTTCCGATTCTCCGGTCCGCCAAACACGCCTTAGAACATCGTATATGCCGAATCTTTTTGCACCGGGAAAAACATCGGTGAGACGCTTTGCCTGAAGCGCGTGCCGCGATACATTTTCCAATGCCTCTGCAGCTTTGTTAAAATCCTTGAAAATGAAATCATCTCCATTTTCCGTGGCGTCGTAAACCGCTACACCGCTGCTCATGTTTTCAAACAGGGAACGAAATTTTTCCTCGCTTTGCTTTCTCGAAATAGTTGCCTGCATAAGGCTGGTGATATCCTGAAACGTACCGGTAAGCTTCACACACCGGCCATCTTCCATGATCGGCTCTCCCATTGCCCGGACCCAAAGCTGTTGGCCATCCTTTGTCATCAGCCTGGCATCGAATTCGTACGGGAGTCCTTTTTCAACAGCCCGGTTCACATGTTCTTCCACCATCTGTCGATCATCCGGATGGTAGTAACTTATCGCCTCTTCCAGGGAGGGGACAAAGCCATCCGGCAACCCATGTATCTTTCCGGTCATTCTTGTCCAGAGCACCTTTTGTGTCTGTAGATCCAGTTCCCATCCCCCCACTCTGGCCATTCGGTTGGTCGCCTCAAGAAGTGCCCGGCTCTCCTGCGCTGCGTTTTCGTACTCTTTTTTTTCGCTAATGTCTGTGGAAACCCCGCAGATTCCGTAAATGTCTCCATTGTCATCGGTTAACGGATATTTGATCGAGGAAAAGATGTGCATCCGGCCGTCCACCGGACCAAACTCTTCGACTTCCAGCGGCGCCCCTGTTTCCATCACGCGCTTGTCATTGGCCACAGAATTTCTTGCAACGGATTCAGGAAAGAGCTCAAAATCTGTCTTTGATAATATGTCCTTGCGCTTTAAACCTGACAGCTTTTCAAATTGCCTGTTGATTGATGTATACCGGCCGTTCACATCTTTGGAGTAGATAACGGACGGGGAGCAATCCAGCATTTTATGATAGTGCTCCGGATTGTTTATGGGCAAATCCGCTAGATATCTTTTTTCAAGCTCACAGATTCTTTTTTCAAGTTCCTCATAGGTAGGTTTTTCAGGCATTTATGCTTCCCTTCCTTCTGTGTGGGATCAAGGACAAGCGCTAACTTATGAGCCATTCATAAATACCGACGGTTCAAAGATTCGAATGGTATCCTTAAAACAGGAAACTTTACATCTAAGGGACTTCGTATGATACCGCCGGGACTTTTTATCTTTGGATGCTGTTAACTTTACACAAGGAAAGGTAAAAAAGCAATAATCTCAAAACCCCCAAAGTCACCCAAAGCACCGCTGATTAAATACATTCCTTTGTAATGGGACCACTGTGATGGGACCACTGTTGCGGTAAAAGGATCGATGGGGTATTATATCCTCAAAATAATTCGACGTAAATTCTGATGCCGCTGAAAAAGGAGGAAACCCATGGATTTGGAACAATACAAACAGGTGATCAAGGATGCCATCCAGAGTGAAATTGATGCCAGGACCTTTTATGAGCAAGTGGCCAAAGGCCTGAAGGATGATTTTCTGACAAAAACATTTGAAAATTTTGCCAGGGAAGAGGGAAAGCACGAGCAGATCCTGACCAAGATCTTAAACCAGGAGAATATCACCATCGCCCATTTCAACTGCGATAAGGATTTCAAGGTGGCCGAAACCATCGAGATGCCCGAAGTTACCCCCCAGATGGATCTGAAAAATGCCATCGGCCTGGCCATGAAAAACGAAGAGATCGCCATGAAAAAATATACGGCTCTCTCAGAAAACTGTGAAGACCCTGAGCTGAAGCTGGTGTTCAAGGATCTGGCATCCATGGAACGGGACCACAAGTTCAAGATGGAGCAGAACTTTGTGGATGTCGCCTACCCTGAGGTGTGGTAGGGGAATATAAAAAACGATTCGGGCCTTGCAGCGAAACCATCCGTTGCAAGGCCCGTTTCTTTTTTTATCGAATCGCTATCTCTTATCCCTACAGGTTATCCCTCCAGCACCCCATCCAATTCATGTTTTAAGGAGCGGTTCATGAGACGGACAATGGTCTCATCTACGGGACGATTCTCAAAGAGAACGGCGTAGACCTCATTGCAGATGGGCAGATCCACCCGAAGTTTGCGGGAAAGGTTGTAAACGGAACGGGTGGTTTTCACCCCTTCGGCAACCATGCGCATTTCAGATATGATATCGTCCAGCTTTTTGCCCTGGCCGATCTGCTTGCCCACGGTATAGTTCCGGCTCAGCTCCCCGGTGCAGGTGAGCAGAAGATCACCGACACCGGCAAGGCCCGAGAGGGTCAGGGGATCAGCGCCCATGCGGGTGCCCAGGCGGTTCATCTCCGTCAGTCCCCGGGTGATGAGGGCGGCCCTGGGGTTCAGCCCCATGTTCATACCGTCACAGATCCCGGCGGCAATGGCCAGGACATTTTTCATGGCGCCCCCCACCTGAGTGCCCACGGGGTCATCGTTCACGTAGACCCTGAATGAGGGGGCGGCAAACACCTGCTGTACAAATTCGGCCACCCCTCGGTCTATGGCGGCGGAGGCCACCACCGTAGGAATTTTCGCCGCCACTTCCTTGGCAAAGCTTGGGCCGGATAAAACGGCGAAGTTTTTCGCCGGGATATGATCCATGATTTCGGACAGGATATCGGTCATGGTCTGGTGGGTTTTGTTCTCAATACCTTTAGAGGCGGAAACCACAACGGTGTCGGTTGCGATGAAAGGCTTCATTTCCCCGGCCATGGCCCGCATGCAATGCGAAGGCACCACCACGAGAACTAAGTCCTTGTCCGCCACAGCCGTTTGAAGATCATTGGTGGGATGGATACCTTCGGGCAGGGAAAATCCGGGCAGGAACACTTTGTTTTCCCGGTCCCTTTCAATCTGCTCCCGGACTTCGGTTTCGTACACCCAAAGATCCAGGCGATAGCCTTTGTCCGCCAGTTGTTTAGCCAGTGCGGTACCCCAACTGCCGCCCCCCACAACCCCTATCCGTGCATTTGAAGGATTCATAATCAATGCAATACCTTAAATATTTATATGAAAGAACCACACAACCAGTTGAAATCTTTCATAGTTTATTGTGGGCACACCGAATAAAATTCATACCCATAGGGCAGAAACTGGGCGGCCCATGGCCGTTATTGAAACGAATTTTCATGCCCCCTCCGTTCCCCGGACAGGACAGATAGGTGGTTATATATTAAATCTTCTTGAGGTTCAACGATAATAAACCGGGTACCGGGTCTGGCGTTCCAGGAAGCGGTCCGGGCCATCCTTGTCATCCGGGCACTGAAAAAACAACGCAAAGGGATCATCCGGGTCAGGCAGGTCGTTGAGATGGATAATCCGAATCAGGCGGTGGTCCTTTGAGAATTCAAAGAGGTATACCCCGTGTTTGCGGTCCAGGCACCGCCAGAACCGGGCCGCCGCCATCTGTGCAGTCATTTCAAACCCTTTTCGGGAGGTAATGTCCAGGCGGCTTTCGGGGTGGCAGGTCGTCAAGGTCCGGATACCGCGGTTCCGGTTGATCTCCTTGAGCAGGGCCGTTTTTTGCGCCCCGATGGAAAAATCCCGTATTCCTTCACCGGTGTAGACGTAAACCCCTTCCGGTGTCACCGCCAGAAGTTCCACAAAGATTACGATGAGAATCAGCAGGCCGCCCATGGCCAGCTGAAGCAGGCGCTGCCGGCGTTTGTCCGCCCCCGGCGTTTTCATATCCATTCCCTTTTCCCGTGTTTTTTCTTTTTTACATTCTTTCGGCAACGCCCCGGGTCAAATGGCCAGTCCGCCCCGGACATCCTTAACAACTTCCGCGGGAAAGAGGATCTCCACCAGTTTCAGGGCGAAGGGCAATGCCGTGCCCGCTCCCTGGCTGGTGACGCAATTTCCGGAGACCACCACCGCCTGTTCCTGCACGTTTCCGTTGTCAATCATATGGGTGAACCCGGGGTGACAGGTGCATTCCCCGGGGGTGACCAGGCCGTGGTGATGAAGCACCACTGCCGGAGAGGCGCAGATGGCCCCGAAAAAACGGCCGCTCTCCGCCTGATCCACCAGTACCTGTTTCAGGGTATCTGAATTTTTAAGGTTCTCAGCCCCCGGGATGCCTCCGGGCAGCACCACAAGATCGTATTTTGTTCCCAGGCAGTCGTCAATCAGGCAGTCCGCCTTAAACCGGATGCCCCGGGCCGCTTCGATGTCCAGGCGGTCCACCGTTGCCACGGTGACGTTCGCGCCTGCCCTTCGCAGCACGTCAATAATGGTAATGGCCTCCATTTCCTCGATGCCCTGGGCCACAGGGACCAACACATGTTTTTCTTCCATGATCGTTCTCCCTTTTTTATGGATCCGTTAGATGATTTCTGCCTCGCTGCGCGACACCCACCCCACCTTGCCGCTGCCAAAGCGGATTTTCAGATGGTCCCCCTTAATGTCAAGAACCGCGACCCGGGTGCCCGCATGAAGATCGAACAAGGGGGTTGCCGTATCAAGGGTGCCGGACCTAACCGCCACCGCATCGGCCAAAATAACGGCCGAAGATGCGGCATTCAGCCGGTAAGCTTCAAGACCGGTGACCAGGATTATCGAGCAGGCCAGGGCAAGGACGGCAATACCGGCACCGTTGAATATCCGCCGCCGTCTTGCCTGCCGGAAACCGGCCCAGGTAAAAAAGATGACGGAGCCGCCGATGGCCATGATTTGAAGCTGCTTTAAGGATACCATTCCCTGCCAGAAAAAAAGAATATCGGTCACACGAAGGGTGGTATCCACCTTGTCCCGGGCCAGGGTCCGGGCGTGGGCCAGGTTGAACCGCAGATCCGGATCTCCGGGATTCAGCCGGCTTGCCCGTTCGTACCAGAGAACGGCCCGTCCGATATCACCGGCCTTCAGCCAGGCATTGCCGGCATTATAGAACAAATCCGGATTTTTTACACCGGTTTTAGCAATGGTTTCAAACCCCCGGGCCGCAGCCGTGTACTCCCCGGATTTGTAAGCCCGGGTGCTGTCGATGAAGACGCCTGCCATATCTGCGGGCTGGCCATTGGCCGGCTGTGCATCAGATACATCAGCAAATACGGACGAAAGATTTGCCCCCTGCAGCGCCGCCACACCGAAACAGAGAATCAGGCAGAGCACTTTTACCACCTGCCGGACCTGATCCGTCCAGTGCCGGGCGGTATCGGCGGTGACGGCGGCACCACCGAACCGGGCGGCATCCATGGCGTCCATGAGGTCCAGTACCTTGTCAATGACATCGGTATCCGTCCCGGCCCTTTGCAGCATCTGCCTGGCTTCATCCCGTGTCAGGCTTTCGGCCGGTTTGTTTCCCGTGGCCAGGACAGCGGCGGTCAGGGCGGCCTGGAGTTTACCCGGCAGTTCCGGATCCCCGGGGCCAAGTTTAGCTGCAGTATCCAGATGGGCTCTGGCCCGGCTCCGCAGCTTTTCCCCCGGTGTTTTTTCCCGGCGCCGCACTCCGGATACAAAGCAGGTCAATGCAAAGCCCGCTCCCGGTAAAATTAAAAGAACCAGAAACCAGTGCAGTGGCAGATGGGTATCGGAACGGATACTTGATATATCTTCCCGGATATCCAGGATATCCCTGTTGCGCAAAACCACATCCTCTTTGGTACTTCCAGTTTGCGGCACCGGCGTTTCCGATGACACCACAGTCACAGGTTCCCCCGGCACCACATCCAGTTCCAGGGGCGCCGTGGAAACCGTTTTATACGCCCCGGCCTCCGTATCAAAAAATGTCAGATTTGCTGCGGGAAGGGTGATCTTACCCGGAATCCCCGGGACCAGCGCCTGTTTGAAAATCTTCTCCCCGGTGAGCCCTTCGTCCCCGGCCCGGATGTCCTCCACCGGTGTATCCGCGTAGACCTTGAACCGGCCGGAATCGATACTCAGCGGCGGCAGCCCGGCATCCATGATGTTGCCGGTGCCCCTAACCGTCAGGGTCAAGGTGACGGATTCCCCCACTTTAACCCGTGATTTATCCAGTACTGCCGAAACACTGAAACTGCCCACAAGGCCGGAAAAAACACCGGCCCCGTCATAGGGGGGCAGCGGACGAACGGTGACGTTCACCGGATTGGACACCACCCGGACCGGCCGGGTGCGCGTGGTCCGAAAGAAAGAATCGTCGAAAAAGGAATCAAAGGGATCACGGTTTCCACCGTCCACCGGTTTTTTGGCCATGAACACCGCAGGAGCGATTTCAAAGTCCCCGGAGGCCTCCCCCTGGACCAGGAAGCGGATCTCGTTGACCACATAAACCCGGCCTTCAATATTCCGGGTGTACTTCTTCCACTTGGTCAGCTCCCGTGCCGCAAGCCCTGAGAAATCAGGCGGATCAAAAGAGGCCCCGGCAAAATTCCCGGCGGCATACAGCCGCAGGGTGTAGACCGCCTGCTGCCCGAGGAAAATATCCGCATCATCTGACTCATTCATCCGGGCACGGGCAAAGAAATCCCGGTTATCCCGGTCCGCCAGGGGCACCTCCGAGACCATAATCCGGATTTCCCGGGTCATGACAGCTTCTCCGTCCCTGGACACGGTCAGGGGCGGAATGATCAACACCCCGGTTTTCTTGGGCATCAGCCTGTGGGTGTACACCACCTCATGATGCCAGTTGCCGTTAACAAAGCTTCTGCTGGTCCGGGTGCCCGTGGAGAGCACCTCAAAATCCGTCAGACGGGAAAGGTCCACCTGGGCCTGTCCCCCTTGCACCACCACCTGGAGGGTCACCAGATCCTGGGCAGTGATGCGGGTATTGTCCACCTGGGCGGTGGCAGAGAAAGCGTATCCCGCAGCGGGCAATAACAGCAGAAGGGCCAGTATGATCATCCCCCCTGAACACAGATTGTTTATCAGGTGTCGTTTCATATCTCCTCCGGCTTACCAGTCCCGTTCCACATTGACATTCCCCCCGGGCATCAACGCCATCCCGGGCTTATCCGACAACCGGTTGAGCCGGTTGTCCAGCAAACGCCCTTCGGCATCATCCCCGGGATCGGATGGGTCTCCTGTCCCGGCCGTACCGGCGTCCGGCGCCTTGCTTTGTTCTTCACCGGTTTGACCCCCGGATTCTTCAGGATCTTCTTTGGGTGCAGGCACCGGCGGTTTCTCTCCGGCCCTTTTGTCCTGATTATCTTTATTTGGATTATCTTTATTTGGATCGTTTTTCTTTCGGCCGTCTTTGTTTTTATTTCCGGTTCCCCGGGACTCAGATGGCTTGCCCGGGTTATCAGCGTCCTGTTCTTTATCCTCACCCTTCTGGGAATCGTTGTTCTGCTCTCCTTTTCCGGACTTCTGATCATTTCCTTCCTGCTGATTCCCCTCCTGCTGATCCCCTTCCGGCTTTTCGCTTCCGTCCTGCGGCCGGTTTTTTTTCTCCTGTTCCTCTTGTTTCTTCCGGCGCACAAATTCCAGGTTGGCCTGGGCCTGGGCATCCTCGGGGAACTCTTTGAGCAGGTCCTCATAGTCCTTTTCCGCCTGGTCCAGACGGCCCTGGCGGTAGTGGGTATTGGCCAGGTTGAACTTGGCGTTGTGCCGCAGCGCCTTATCTTTGGCGGTTGCGGCCTGGGCAAAGTTTGCCTCTGCCAGTTCGTATTCACCGGCAGCATAAGCGGCGGTGCCGATATTGTAATAATGCCTCAGTTCCTCCGGGGAATCGAGCTGGGCATCGATGAAAAGCTTTTTCGCCTTCTCATACTCCTGGTTGTTGTAGGCCTCAATCCCCTCTTTGACATGGGAGGAGAAGATGCCGGCATGGAGGTTTTCCTGCGGGAATACCGCAATGGACGCACAGAGAAAAAGTACCGTTAGAAGGCTGCGGGTCTTTGTCCACCGGCCGGGCCCGGCAGGTTTATGATCCTGTAGCATGAAGTCCAGCAGCAGGAGAATGAGGGCGGGCAGCAACACCCATTGGAACCTGTGCTCCCATACTTTTTTCCGGCCCTGGGTCAGCGTGCTCCGCGTCATGGTGCTGAGGATGTCCCGGGTATAGATCTGTTCCAGGTCCATGTCACCGGCCACGGATCTCACATACCGGCCGCCAGTGACGGCGGTGAGGTTTTTCAATGTGGCTTCGTCCACCCTGGAAAGGATGATGTTTCCTGAGGCATCCTTTTTGAACCCGCCGGAAGGATCGGGAATGGGGGCACCGGAAGGATCACCCACACCGATGGCAAAAAGACGGATCTTTTGTTCGGCAAGTTCTTTGGCCATATCCATCAGGGCCTCGGCACCCAGGCCGGAGGTATCCTCCCCATCCGTGATGACAATCACGGCTTTTTCAGTATCGGATTCCGGATCAAACCCGTCCACGCTCATCCGGACAGCCTCGTTGAGATTGGTGCCTCCCACGGGCAGGTAATCCGGGTTCAGGGCATCCAGAAACACGGCAAAGGCATTGTAATCCAGGGTCAGGGGGCATTGGAGGACGGCCCGGCCGGCAAAGGCCACAAGTCCTGCCCGGTCCGAGCGGAGCAGGCGCGTCAGATCAATGATCTCCCGCTTGGCCCGCTCCAGGCGGGTGGGGCTGACGTCCGCCGCCAGCATGCTCCTGGAGCAGTCCAGGGCGATCATTATATCCACGCCTTTCTGGGTGGTTTTCTCCCACCTGAACCCATACCTGGGTCCGGCCAGGGCCGTGACGGCCAGGGCAAATCCGGCCAGGACCAGCACAAACTTCCCCCACCTTCGGGTGTAGGACAGTCCCGGCAGAATGTGGGAAAACATGCCGCGGTCTGCAAATCCCGACAAGATCCGTTTGTGCCGGCGGATGCCGTACACCAGGAGCCCGGCCAGGGGGATCAGGCCCCAGAGAAGAAAGAGCAAATACGGATCGGTAAATTTCATTGGTCTTCCTGCAAGTTTAGGTTACTTTCGGCCCTGACTTCCAAATTCAGGGAATCCTCAGGAACCGCGTGTTGGACAGCACCAAA
>MDTD01122224.1_pt1 | contig 13559 bp, 19 predicted proteins | sample 811221 | NCBI WGS metagenome assembly MDTD01 (sample SAMN05326646, study PRJNA326480) | marine metagenome | isolation source: seawater | place: Pacific Ocean: South West | collected 2011
AAAGGAGATATTTTTCTTATACCTTGATTATCTAGGATAGAGGAGTTTCTGTAGATTGTGTCTAGACCACCAATTCCAGATCCCACCATAACGCCATATCTAAATGAACTGTCATTTCCAGATACAAAACCAGAGTCCTTGATAGCCTCATCTGCAGCTATTAAACCCAAGGTAATGAATCTATCAATTTTTCTTTGATCTCTTATACTTACAATTTCATTGTCAATAATTGAGTCGTCTATTGAACCAGCAATTTTACAAGGATAATTATTTACATCAAAATTAGATATTTTTGAAATACCGCTATTTGAGTTAATAAGTGAATTCCATGACGAGTCTACGCTATTACCTAATGGATTAATGGTTCCAAGACCGGTAACTACTACTCGCCTCAATTGTTTTATTTTCTTAATTAATTTGAATTAGCTGTCAAATATGTAACTGCATCTTTGAGTGTTACAATTTTTTCAGCAGCATCATCTGGTATTTCACAACCAAATTCTTCCTCAAAAGCCATTACAAGTTCAACAGTGTCTAGACTATCAGCGCCTAAATCATCAATAAATTTCGAATCACTTTGAATTTTGGCTTCTTCAACACCTAGATGTTCTACCACAATCTTTTTTACTCTATCTTCAATATCGCTCATTTTAAAAACCTCATAGTAATAAATTTAAAAGTTCGTACCACATTCTTATCAATTTTTAAATATTTTATTATATTAATGCAAGGCCCCCATTCACATGCAAGGTTTGTCCTGTAATATATTCAGCGTTTTCTGAACACAAAAATCCAACTGCTCTGGCAATATCATCTGGATTCCCTAATTTTTTCATAGGGATTCTGTTTAAAATAGCATTTTTTTGAGTTTCATTAAGAGTATCAGTCATATTGGATTTTATAAAACCTGGTGCCACACAATTAACTGTTATATTTCTTGATGATAGTTCTAAAGCCAAAGATTTCATCAATCCAGAGATGGCTGCTTTTGTGGCTGTATAATTCACTTGTCCTGGGTTTCCTGTATGAGCAACTACTGAGGATATAAAAACAATCCTTCCAAATCTTTTTTTTACCATAGTTTTTGTAAAATGTTTAAGGAGATGAAAAGATGAATTTAAATTTACGTTTATAACAGTATTCCAATCCTCTAAAGACATTCTTAGAAATATGTTATCTTTATTTAAACCTGCATTTAAAACTAGATAGTCAACTTCAAAGTCAAGAATTTCATCTAAATTTGAATTTTTAATATTATTTAGATCTAATTCTTTAAATTTAATATAATTTTGTTCTGATTTTACTTTATTAAAATTTGTAGTTGTAGCAAAAATTTCTTCACAGCCATTATTATTAAAATAATTACATATAGAACCCCCAATTGACCCCGTGCCACCAGTCACTAATATTTTTTTATCTTTGAACAATGTCAATATCCTCTATCGAACAAAATGCGTATTTCTCGCCTTGAAAATCTTTTGGTAAGAAATTCAACAATGTTTTTTTTGGACCAATTTCTATGAATGTACCAATTTCCTCTTTTAAAATGAATTTAATAGTCTCTGACCACATTACAGGAGAGTGTATTTGATTTGTTAGCTGGTTACTATAATCATTTTCAGATATATTTTTGTAATTGATAAGCTTATGATTAGAAATTAAATCAATATTAATTTTTTTAAATAGTTTATTTTTTATTTTTTCACTAAATAAATCTGCGCTTTCCTTCATTAAATCAGAGTGAAATGGGGCTGAAACATTTAATGGTATAAACTTACCTATAGGGTTTTGATCTTTGAATTTATTGACATTATCTTTAAGACCACATATGACAACTTGTCGATCAGAATTTAGATTAGCTATATAAACACCGTCTCCAAAAAGACTATTATCTATTTGGTAATCCTCCTTTTTTAATATTGCATACATTACATATTTGTCAGGATCGGAGACAATTGACATTGAGTCTCCACGACATTTAACAACCTCAAGCATCTCCTCAAAATTTAAAGACTCAGCAAAATATAATGCACAATATTCACCCAAAGAGTGACCAGCCAGTGTAATTTTAGAAAAATTTTTATGCAAATAATCTTTACATAGATCGATAACTATCGAACTGAATACAAAAATCATTGGTTGGCTATATTGAGTTAAATTTAATAAATTTGTATCTCTTTGGGCTTGTAATAAATCATAACCAAGTATTTTTGAGCTTAATAAATATCTCTCTTTAACCCAGTCATATTTTTGAACAAAATCAATACCCATTTCAGCAAATTGTGAGCCTTGACCGGTGAAAAGCAAAGAGAGATTTTTATTTGACATAGCTAAATTATATCTGTAGACACTCTTTTTACATGACTAACATATATGAAACAACAATTATTATAAAACCTGACCTTGCTAATGATCAGTTGAAAAATCTTAACAATTCTATTGATCAATTTTTCTCTGAAAATAATGTTTCAATTGGTTATAAAGAAGATTGGGGAATTAAAAATTTAAAATCATCGATAAACAAATACTCGAAAGGTTCTTTTAAATTTATGCGATTTGTTTCAGCTTCAGATTTCCCAAAAAAACTCGATGGTTTTTTAAAATTTAATACTGACTGCCTACGTTTTCTTATCACAAAATCATTAAATGAATTAGAAGATGTTACTCCCCAAGTAAGTAAGGATAATTAATGAAAAAAAACTTAAACATTACTAATGAAGAATTAATGAAGCTTGACTACAAGTATACGTATATACTTAAAAAGTTTACAAATGATAACGGCAAAATTATACCTCAAAGAGTCACTAACATGTCTAGATCGGTTCACACCAGAATTACTAAGGCAATTAAACAAGCTAGATTTTTGTCTCTGATTTAAACGCTATGACTAAAGTTGTTGTTTTAGAAAAATTTAAAAAAAACTGGGAAATAGGTACTGTGGTTACGGTAAAAGATGGATATGCTAGAAACTATCTAATTCCAAACGGTAAGGCTAAATTTGCAACTAAAAAGAATATTGAAGAAATAAAGTCTTTAGAGGAAAGTCTTTTGAAAAAAGATGATGATAATAAATCTAAAGCAAGTGATACAGCTTCAAAAATTAATGCTTTAAAATTTATAAAAGAGATTGCTGCAAAAGATAACGGTGAACTATATGGTTCTATTAGTGTAAGTGATATAGTTACTTTTTTAGGCGAAAATGACATAAATGTTCAAAAAAAGTTTGTTAAACTTGGAAATAAAATTAAAACAACAGGTGAGTATTCAGTAAATATAGACCTACATCCAGAGGTAAATTGTTCACTTGATATTGAGATCTTATCCCCTAAAACTTCTGACTAAGACTATCTTTTTTTTAATTAATAAATAACTTACAATTACATGCAAAAGACTTTTGAGAGTTTAAAAGACAATGATATTGAAATTATTGTAATTGCTTATTTACTCAAGCACCCAGAGTTAATTGACTCACATTTTGAGCATTTGGACAATACCTTATTTGCAAATGCAGAAAACTTAAAAATTTTTGATATTCTGATTGATTTTCATAAATCTCAAAAAAATATCTCTATTGACACAATTAAGAACTACATACCTGATATTCAGTCAAAAACACACAAAGACCTCTCATCCCAAATAGATCAGATTGTATTTTCAAAAGAAGTATTCTCAAATTATTTAGATACTCTTCAAGACTTATATTTAAGGAGAGAGCTTTTTAAAATTACGCAAAATAAAAATAATGAGTCAACTACTTTTGAAACATCAATGGGTATTAAAGATATTTTTTTAGATCTCGAAAAAAAAATATTCGATCTCTCTAATAAAAAAAAAGATAACTATGAGCTTAGAGACTTTGCTTCTGTTACTAAAGCCTCGCTTCAACTAGTAGAAAAAGCATTTAAAAGGAAAGGTAAATATTCAGGTGTTGTCTCAGGATTTGGGGATTTAGACAATATGTTAGGAGGATTACAAAATTCAGATCTTATTATACTTGCTGGAAGGCCATCAATGGGAAAAACTGCACTTGCTACGAATATAGCGTTTAATGCAGCGAAATATTTTTCACAAGACATAGATAAAGGTTCTGTTGTAATGTTTTCTTTAGAAATGTCTGCTGAACAAATAGGTTTAAGAATATTGGCTGAGCAGTCTAAAATACCTAGTGACAAGCTACGAAAAGGTGAACTAAATGAAAAGGACTCTCTTGAACTTTCAAATGCTTATCAAGATATAAATAACTTAAATTTCTTTTTTGATGATAGTCCAAACCTAAGTGTTTCAGAACTACGATCTAAACTAAGAAGATACAAGAATAATTTTAACATTAAATTAATAATCATAGATTACTTACAATTAATAAAACCAGAGGGTAATAGGGATAACAGAGTAAATGAGCTTTCTGAAATTACAAGAAACCTAAAACAATTAGCTAAGGAGTTCAATTTGCCTGTAATCTCACTTTCTCAGCTTTCCCGACAAGTAGAAAATAGAGATGACAAAAGACCATTGTTATCTGATTTACGAGAGTCAGGCAGCATCGAGCAAGATGCAGATGTTGTTATGTTTATATATAGAGAAAGTTACTATTTGCAGAGAAATGAGCCGACTAGGGGTGCTGATGAAACTCAAGAGTCATATCAAAAAAAAATGGATGTATGGAAAGATAGAAATGAAGCAGTTTTCAATAAAGCTGAATTAATTGTTGCAAAACAAAGAAATGGTCCTACTGGCAAGATTGAGTTATACTTTGACGACAAATACACTAAATTCTTAGGAATTGAAAAAAATGCATCAAATTAAGATTTCTAATGAAATTTATTGAAAGTATAGGTGAAGTTCCAATAAAATTTTTCTCAAATTTGGGAAAATTTATTCTGTTTACTTTATTTTTTTTTAAATACTTATTTAAACCAAAATTTTATTTTAAAAATAATTTAACTTACTTTGTAAATATATTTATTTCATCAATACCAATTATATCTTTAACAGGAATTTTTTCTGGAATGGTTCTTGCATTACAATCTTACACTGGTTTTTCAAGATTCTCTGCGGAGTCAGCTATTCCTAACATAGTCGTTTTGACCTTAACTAGAGAATTAGGACCTGTTCTGACCGGTCTGATGATTTCAGCAAGAGTTGGTTCATCTATTGCAGCTGAGATAGCAACAATGAGGGTAACAGAGCAAATTGATGCTCTGAAAACTCTCAATACAAATTATTATAATTACCTTGTAACACCTAGAGTTTTATCTTTAACTCTAGCTTTACCAATTTTTGTAACATTAGTTGATTTTATTGGAGTAATGGGTGGTTACTTAGTATCTATTCACAGACTAGGATTTAATGATAATTTATATCTATTAAACACAATAGATTTTTTAAGCTTGGCAGACTATTTATCTGGTATTTATAAAGCGATTTCGTTTGGATTTATTATATCAATTGTAAGTTGCTATTGTGGTTTATTTTCTGACAAGGGAGCTTTTGGTGTAGGTTCCGCTACTACCAATGCAGTTGTAATTTCATCAATTTTAATATTATCTTCTAATTATTTTCTAACGGAACTATTTTTTTAATGAAAATAGAAATTAAAAATCTATGTAAAAGATTTGAAAATAATATTGTTTTAAAAGACATAAGTCTGACGATAGAAAAAAATAAATCTACTATAATATTAGGTCAATCAGGTTGTGGAAAATCTGTTTTGATTAAAACTCTTTATCAATTGTTTAGTTTTGATAGTGGCACAATTTTATATGATGGTAGGAATTATGTTGATATAGATAAATTTAGTATGCTTTTTCAGTATGGTGCTCTCTTTGATAGTTTAAAAATATCTGAAAATATAGCTTTTACAGATTTTATTAACAATAAATCAAATTTTGATAAAAAAGTTCTATCTCTAATGAGTGATGTAGGTCTTGATAAATCAACTTATGACAAATATCCCTCTGAAATATCTGGGGGTATGAAGAAAAGGGTTGGATTGGCAAGAGCTTTATATAAAAATCCTAAAGTAATTTTTCTTGATGAACCTACCACAGGACTAGACCCAATAAATAGCGACAAAATAAATGAACTAATATTAAAAGTAATTTCTAAAAGGAAAATAACTGCTGTAAGCATAACACATGATATAAAAAGTGCTATAAAAACAGGTGATCACTATTATTTTATTCATAACGGAGTTATTCAAGATAAAGGTGATTGCAAAAAAATTTTAAATACAAAGAATAAAATATTTAAAAAATTTATTACAGGAGCAAGATATTAATATTGTGAGTTCATTTGATTTAAATTATTTCGATTACATATATCTAATTCTATTGTTTGTATTTGCTATTTTTTTTGGTATCAAAGGTGCTACAAAGACAATTAGTTATAGTCTAAAAATAATTTTATCTATATCCTTGCCTTTTATATTTTATAAGCGAGTACTTAATTTTTTACTAGAAAATCTAAATAAAGAGTATTTATTTTCTTTAAATAATAAAAACGCAATTTTTTTAGAAATAATATCATTCATTATTATATTTTTAACGACTTATATTATTTTTTCTATACTAGAGAGAGCTTTAAATTTAAAGTCACCTTCACAATTAGAATTCAAAATTTTAGATATTATAATTGGTTCAATTTACGGAATAATATTATTCTCAATTCTATTTTATTTTTCTTATATTGCCTTTTTTAAAAATTTTATAGACGATAAAAATAGAATCATGAAATTAAATATTTCAATATATGAAAACCTTATGTATAAAGAAACTGAGGTTGAGAAAAAAATCAAAGAGGAAACTTTAATTAAAGAAAAAAAGAATGACAAAGACAAACTCTACTAAAATTAGAGAAGAGTGTGGTGTGTTTGGTATTTCTAATATTAATGATGCTGCAGCTTTAGCAGCTTTAGGCTTACACGCATTACAACATAGAGGACAGGAAGGATGCGGTATAGTTTCTTACGATGGTAAAAATTATTATTCTGAAAAAAGATTTGGCCTTGTAGGGGACAACTTTAATAATGAGGAAACCATTAAAAAATTGCCTGGTTCTTATGCAATTGGACATAATAGATACAGCACCACCGGTGGTAAAATATTAAGAAATGTTCAACCTTTTTTTGCAGATACTAATGCCGGTGGCATAGGTGTATCTCATAATGGTAATTTTACTAATGCTATTACTCTAAGAAAAAAACTTGTTGAGGATGGAGCTATTTTTTATACAACCTCAGACTCAGAAACAATTGTTCAGTTAATAGCAAGATCAAAAAAAGAAAAAAATATTGATAAAATCATAGAAGCTATTTCACAAATACAAGGTGGGTACGCTTTAGTCATGCTAACTAAAAATGTTCTAATTGGTGCGAGAGATATTTATGGGATAAGACCTTTGATAATAGGTAAAATAAATAATTCTTATGTTTTAGCTTCTGAAACTTGTGCATTAGATATAATTGGGGCTGAATTTGTAAGAGAAGTTGAAAATGGTGAAATTGTTTATATTGAAAATAGTGAATTACATAGTCTGAAGCCTTTTGGTAAACATACTCCTAGACCGTGTGTATTTGAGTATATTTATTTTGCTCGACCAGACAGTATTTTAAGAGGTAAGACTGCTTACGAGTATAGAAAAAATCTAGGAAGGGAATTAGCTAATGAAGATAATGTGGAGGCAGATTTAGTCGTACCGGTACCAGACTCAGGTAATGCAGCTGCTATAGGATATAGTCAACAAAAAAAAATTAATTTTGATTTAGGCCTTATAAGAAACCATTATGTTGGTAGGACGTTTATTGAACCTGGTCAACAAATAAGGAGTTTAGGAGTTAAATTAAAATTAAATGCTAATAAAAGTTCTATTGAGGATAAAAAAATAATATTAGTTGATGACTCTCTAGTGCGTGGGACAACTTCGCATAAAATTGTAAAAATGCTATATGATGCTGGGGCTAAAGAAGTTCATTTAAGAATAGCCTGTCCTGAAATAAAATTTCCTGATTTTTATGGTGTAGATATGCCTACAAAAAAAGAATTATTGGCTGCAAACAAAAATGTCGAGGAGATATGTGCATATGTGAAAGCTAAAAGTTTGAAATTTTTATCTTTGGAGGGTCTTTATATAGCTCTGGGATATTTGAAGAGGGATAATAAAACTCCTCAATTAACTGATCATTATTTTACTGGAGATTACCCGATCAAATTAATTGATCAATTAGGAGAAAATAAAATTACACAGTTATCATTACTCAGTGCTGGTTCAAATATATAATTGTCTAATAATCAAATATTAATTTTTCTTAATGGAGAAGAAAAAAGAGTCTTATCCAATAAATCAAATAAAATAATATTAGCTAAAAAAAAATTAAATACTGTAAAGAGTGATCATATGCTTCTTCAATGTAATTTTGAGGTATTAGATGATTTAATTAAAGCAGAGAGTGTTATAAGGACTCATAATTCAAAAATAGACGAATTAATAATAATTAATAATAATATAGATCTGAATATGATTTCGTACCAATATGACTTCAATTATATTAAGTTAAATTATCAGGTATTAACAAATATAATTTATTTTATTAATTTACTTATTCCCTTGTTCAATAATAATTTTCGTTTTGTTTTATCATTTGAAAAAGATAGTCATTTCAAAGTTCATCTTAATAATTTTAATAATTCATTAATAAGTTATTTAAAAACATTAAAGGTTGATTTAAACAAATCAAATAACATTCAAATTAAAAAATTAGATTAAAATTAATTCCTTTAAGTTTTAACTCTCTTATTAAAATTTTTGATAGATACGTTTTAATATGTTGTTTAATATTTTTTTTTGAAAAGTTACAGGAAATTTTAAAATAATTTTTTTGATTTACTGTGAATGCAGTAATAAAATAAATTTTAAATTCTTTAGAATTCTTCTGTATTTTTCTTAATTCAGCGTTGACTGATTTAATAATTTTATTTAGGTATGAAGTTTTGAAAAAAAACTTATTATTTAATTGATTGCTTATAATATCTATTATTTTCATCTTTGAAGAATGTAAAGCAGATATAAAATATATATTTAAAGATGAATAATGGCTATGATTTGATGACAAATATTTTAAAAACTTTTGTTGATAGAAAGTTTTATTATTTATCAAATCTATTTTATTTACTAAAACTAAAAAGGGTTTGTTTCTTTTAGATAAAGATCCTATTAAAGATAAATCAAGTCTTGACTCTGATTTTGCATCTAGCAAAAGTATTATTAATGAAGATTTTTTTATGAAATACTCAGTTTGTTCTAGGGAAAGCTTTTCAAAATCGTAGTTCTTACGATTAGATCTACTTCTTATGAATCCAGCAGTGTCTATAAATTCTAGAGTTTGATTTTTATACTTAATTTCCCAATTAACTGAGTCACGAGTAGTATGTAATTCGGATGAAGTCTTTGATAATGATAAATTTGTAATTTTATTAAATAATGTTGATTTTCCTGTGTTTTCCTTTCCAAATATAGTTATTATTTTTTTTTTTGATATAGTGCTATCTAATTCAGTTTTTTTGTTATTTTCAGATAAATATTTTTTTAAAATTGATAAATTGTCAGAATAGTTAATAAAAATTTTAGTAAATAGATTTGATATATAGCTTTTTTCATCGATTTTATTAAACGAAAATAATAAAAGTTTATATTTTTCTGAGTGTATTTGTTTACATATTTTTGAATCATCACTATCAAAAGAGGAAGTTAAATAAATAAAAATAATATTTTCAACTTTTAATTCTAAAATTTTTTTTTAGAAGAATTGAAAAATCTTTAATTTTATAAAAACCTGGAGTATCATAGATATTATATTCAAAGTTATTTGAGGAAATATTCTTTTTAATTATGTCAATTGTGGTATTTTCTTTTGGATTTGATATTGTTCTATGACTTTTCGAAAAAAGATTAAATAAGTATGATTTACCTTCATTAACTTTTCCAATTATAAAGTAATTTTTCACTCTAAAATAAAAATATGTTTGTCGTCTTTTAAGTAAATATTTGAATTATTCAAATGCAAATCTATTTCAGTTGTAAATTTATTTTTAAAAAAATTAATTTGAGTTTTTGAATTAATGTTAAATGAGTTAATTCCTTTTTCTGATATAATATGAATTTCTTCATTAATTCCAAATAAAGAAATTGGATTTTCTACGTTATGCTTGAAAATTTTTATTAGTTCTCCATTTTCATTATATATCATAACATCATCAAAGGTTAATAATATTAAATACGCATTTATTGAAAATAAGTAGTCTACTATGGAATTTGATATATCAATTTCCCAAAGTATATTTGAATTAATTGGATTAAAAGTTGATATCAAACCTGATCGATCAATAAAATAAAAAAAATCATTATGGTAAAATGGTGTATCCAAAAGATCTGAAAAATTTCCAATATTTGATAAAATATTTAAGTCCTCTAAATAATAATTATTTTTTATTAGGTAACTATTTTTATCAATGGTGAGTAATGTACCAGAATTATAAAGGTAAAAGATTGAGTCATTAGTTTTAATACTTTTGTAATTATCTAAAATTCCATAATTGATTAAAAATGAGCCTTTATTTGAAGCATTATTATCTTTTAAATTAATTTCAATAACTTCACCAAATGCACTAAAAAGTATAATAACATCGTCCATAATGATAGGATTAGCTGATATAAAAATTTCATAATCAGATATTAATTCGTAAGTTTCATCTATTAATTTAAATAATTTTGAATTATTTGTAAGAAAATAAATTTCGGTATTATATTCGAATAAAGAAATAATTTTCTCATCTTTCTTCAAGTCAATTTTAATTTTGATTTTATTTTCATCAAAATTAAATACGGATATTGTATTTTCTGAATACAAGTAATATTTGTTATCAAGAAAAGTAATACGGGTATTTTTTTGAATACTCTGAACTTTAATAATATCTTTAAAATTTAAAAAATCATCTTCAGTAATAGATATTGGGTAAATAATTTTAGAAATAGATATATTTTCAATTTCTTTATAAGTATTATCCTTTATAAAAATCTCTGAAATAGTTTTAGTAGGTTCATAATTTTCCTCAATCGTTCCCATATATTCATTACACGAAGATATTATAATAAAGAAAAGTAAAAGTAATTGAGATTTAATTATTTTCATTATACAAACGATTTACAGCTTTAATAAAAAAATTTTCTAAATTACTCTCATCAAATTCAATATTTTGGTAATTGTTTGTATTCAAATTTAATAAATAAATTTTTGTTATTTCATTAAAAGTAAAATTATTATCTAATGATAATGAATTTAACATTTGTACGTCAAAATCATTTAGAGCTTTTTTTAACAAAATAATATCTTTATCAATTTTATCGTATTGATTTAAATTTTCAATTGAGGTCAATTTTAGATCACTAAAAAAAGAAACATTTGGGTTATCTAAACTAGATAAATAAAATAGTTTTTCATCAATATTATCTTTTTGCTCGTTATAAAGATCAGCTAAAAAAATATCAAATAATTTTTCATTTTCTTTATCATTCTTGGTAATTAAGAAATATGATGAAATTAATATTAAAATTAATAGTAAACCAATTATAGTTAAATTTCTATTTGTAACTAATTTTTCCATTTAATTGAGCATCCCATACTTGGATATTGTTGGCTTGAACAATATCCTTTGAGAATAATTTCTTCAACAGCATAATAAAGCTCTGGTTTACCCATAGATGGATCTTTTTGATTAGAGTCTAACCTGCCTCTATATTTGAGCTTTTTGTCTTTATTGAAATAATAAAATTCTGGAGTGCATTGAACATCAAATAATTTGGCTATCGTTTGAAAATCATCAACAATATAGTCAAATTTAAATTTAGCTCTAGTTATTTGCTCCAAAAGAAATTTGTTATTATCCTCCTTATACTCATCTTGATCATTAGGCATAATAGCAATGGAGTTAACATCTATGCTTCTGAGTCTTGATGTTTCAATAGCAATTTTACTTTCAATAGATTTCACATAGGGGCAATGATTACATATAAACATAACTAACAAGCCATTTTGATCAAATGACTCATAAAAAGAGCTTCGGTTACCAAGCAAGCTTGTAAAATGAAAGTTTTCAGGTAACCAGTCAAAATTACAACTTGAAGAATTAAGAAGTACCATTTAACATAATATATATTGAAAATTATAAACATAAATAAAAATTATAACGACACAATTCCAAAAAAAACATTCCAGTATATTCTTAATACTTATTCTTATGGTTTATCAAAAAATATATGGAGAAATTATTCAATTCAAACACATGATATTAGCAATAAAAAGACAAAAATAACTTTTTATAAATCAAATTTTTCTTTTCCAATTATTAAAATTGTCTACTCAAAAAAATTCGATAAAGAAATATTTGAAATTACTTACAAAGATAAAAAGAAAAATTTTTTTACTCTGTCTTCATTAAATGCTTGGTTAAAAAATTATTTTTTTACTAAACCTAGTATATAGATTTCTTTTGATTTTTTATCAGAAGCAGCTGGTTTAATATATTGTGTTTTTTTAAAATAACTTTTAATAAAATTAAATAATTTTTCTGTGTCCTCACCTTGAAAATTTTTAACTAAAAAACTACCTCCTTTGTTTAAATACTTTTCGATAAATTTTGCTGAAAGCATACTCAAATTATAACTATTCGTTTGATCTAAAAATTGGTTTCCACTTGTGTTTGGGGCAATATCTGAAATTATTGAATCAAAAGTGTACTTATTTACTGTAAACAATTCATCAATTGATTGATACTGATTTAAGTCCATCATATAATACTCAAACTCTCCCTCTATTTGCTTAGATGTTGGAAGTATATCAATTCCTACTATTTTATTTTTTGGTTTTTTTTTTAAAATATATTGTATCCAACCACCTGGTGAACATCCAACATCTAATATTTTTTTGTTGTTTTTGAATAAATTAAATTTTTTATCAATTTCTTCTAATTTGTAATAAGCTCTTGAAATAATGTAATTTTTCTTTGCTTTTAGGTAAAAAGGGTCTTTTTTTCTAGTTTTATACCACTGTTTCATTTAATTTTACTCATAATCTGATATGAATTCGTTTACATATATTTATTAAGTTTAAAACGATCAATGTTTCCAATAATAAAAAAATTGTCATTTATCTTGAGTATATCACTCATCAGTTCTGTATGTTACTCATCAGATTGGGGTAGCAAAGAAAAAACAGAAGAAAAATTATTTTCTGTTGAAGTTATTGACTCCTTGGCACAAACTATAAGGGATAGTATTGACTTCAGCTCAACTACTGAAGCATTTAGGAGAATTGAGGTTAAGAGTGAAGTCATGACTACAATAGAGAAAGTATTGGTTAAAGCAGGCTCAAAAATAAAAAAAGGACAACATATTATTGAATTTGACGATTATAAAACGAACGCTGATTTATATAAATTAAATTTACTATCTCAGAGTGAGTTTAATAAATATGCTCTTTTTGCACCGTTTGGAGGGATGCTTTTAGATGG
>MDTD01132378.1_pt1 | contig 13559 bp, 12 predicted proteins | sample 811221 | NCBI WGS metagenome assembly MDTD01 (sample SAMN05326646, study PRJNA326480) | marine metagenome | isolation source: seawater | place: Pacific Ocean: South West | collected 2011
AAAAATATGAAAGAGGTTTCTACAACAGATATGGGTGATGCAATTATTGCAAAATTGAAATAAAGTAGATTATTATGAATTTCGCAATTATTGGTGCCTCAGGAAATGTCGGAAGAAAAACGATAGAAATTTTAGAGAATTCCAAAATAAAGTTCGATAGCCTTTTCTTAGTTGCCTCATCAAAAAGTGCTGGCAAAAAAATAAAATTCAGAAACAAAGAAATTAAAATTGAGAATTTAGAAGATTATGATTTTGCCAAAGCACAGATTACTTTTTTGCAGCGGGAAGTCAGATAGCTAAAGATTGGGCTCCAAAGGCTGCAAAAAAAACAATTGTAATTGATAATTCGAGTTATTTTAGAATGCAAAAAGATGTTCCACTTGTTGTTTCAGAAGTTAATCCTGAAGCTTTAAAAAAACATAATAATATAATTTCAAATCCAAATTGTTCAACAATGCAAATGGTTTTACCTTTAAAGCCTTTGCACGACGAATATAAAATTAAAAGAGTAATAGTTTCGACTTATCAAGCAGTATCTGGCGCGGGTAAAACGCCAACAGATGAACTTTTTGATCAAACAAAAAATTATTTAGAGGGAAAAAAAATTACTTCTCAAAACTTTACAAAACAAATTGCTTTTAACTTAATTCCTCATATCGATTCTTTTGATAAAGATGGATATACAAAGGAAGAATTAAAAATGACCAATGAAACAAAAAAAATTTTAGATAACGAGATAGATGTGACAGCAACTTGCGTAAGGGTACCTGTTAGAACAGGACACTCTGAGTCCATTAATATCGAATTTGATAACCTTTACGATTTTGAAAATATAATTAAGATTCTTAAAACAGCTCCGGGATGCAAAGTAATTGATGATCGAAAAGATGGTGGCTATATTACACCAATGGAAGCTGAAGGTCATTATACAACTTTTATTTCTAGAATTAGAAAAGATAATTCTAACATAAAAGCTATTAATTTGTGGGTAGTTTCCGATAATTTATTAAAAGGAGCGGCTTTAAATTCTGTTCAAATAGCAGAGTGTTTAATGAAAAAAACTTAAGATTAGTTTATAATTAAATTATGCAAAATAATAATCCCTTAAGCCCCCACCTGCAAATTTATAGATGGCACATATCTTCACTTTTATCAATTTCACATAGAATTGTTGGAGTTATAAATATTTTTGCGATAACCCTTATCTGTTTTTGGACTATATCACTACTTCTTGGAAAAAATAATTATGAATCTATTCAGCTTTTTCTAAATACAATACTTGGGAAATTTTTAATTATATCACTATGCTGGACTTTTAGTTTTCATATTTTAAACGAGATTAGACATTTATTTTGGGATGCAGGATTTGGATATGACTTAAAAATAGCAAAAATTACTGGAGTATTAAGCTTAATTGGTTCCCTCGTACTTACAATATTATTTTACTTAATAGGAAGGAGCTTTATTTAAAATGCACACTTCAACAAAAAAATGGTTATTTACCAAAGTTAGTTCTGTATTTTTAATACCTATGATGATTTGGTTTCTTTTAAGTTTTGTATCAATCTATGACAAAGAATATCCTGAAATCTTGGCTTTTTTCTCTCAACAACCTTCAAAAATATTATTTTCAGTTTTTGTTGTTAATGCTTTCTTTTTCTTTGCATTAACAATTAGTGAGATATTTGAGGATTATTTACACAATGATAAAATCAAAAATGTCGCAAATAAAGTACTATATTTATTTGCTATAGTAATCCCGTTATTAACAATTTTAAGTATATATAATCTTAATTAATGAGTGCATATAAAATTATCGATCACGAATACGATGTTGTAGTCCTAGGTGCGGGAGGATCTGGCTTGAGAGCGGCCGTGGGTTTATCTGAAGCTGGCTTGAAAACTGCTTGTATATCAAAAGTATTTCCAACTAGAAGTCATACATCAGCTGCTCAAGGAGGAATCTCTGCAGCTTTAGGGAATATGGGTGAAGATGATTGGCGTTGGCATATGTATGATACGGTTAAAGGTTCAGACTGGCTTGGAGATCAAGATGCTATAGAGTATCTTTGTAAAGAAGCGCCTAGAGCAGTAGTAGAATTAGAAAGATACGGCGTTCCCTTTAGCAGAACTGATGATGGTAAAATCTACCAGAGACCTTTTGGAGGTATGACTAAAAACTATGGCAATGGTACAGCACAAAGAACTTGTGCGGCAGCAGATAGAACTGGTCATGCGATTTTGCATACTCTTTATGGACAAGCATTAAAACAAAATACAGAATTTTTTATAGAATATTTCGCTTTGGATTTGATTATGAAAAATGGTGAATGCAAAGGAGTAATAGCATGGAATTTAACTGATGGTACAATTCATAGATTTAGATCACATATAACAATTATTGCAACCGGAGGTTATGGAAAAGTTTATTATTCAGCAACATCAGCCCATACCTGCACAGGTGACGGTAATGGAATGGTGCTAAGAGCAGGACTTCCGTTACAAGATATGGAATTTGTACAATTTCACCCAACTGGAATTTACGGAGTCGGTTGTTTGATAACAGAGGGAGTTAGAGGGGAAGGTGGATTTTTAGTAAACGGAAAAGGCGAGCGATTTATGGAAAGATACGCTCCTAATGCTAAAGATCTAGCCTCAAGAGACGTTGTAAGCAGATCTATGGAAATGGAAATTAATGAAGGAAGAGGAGTAGGAAAAAATAAAGATCATATAAACCTTCATTTGGATCATCTAGATAAAAAAGTCATAGATGAGAGACTTCCTGGTATTTCAGAGGCAGCAAAAACTTTTGCTAATGTAGATGTAAACAAAGAACCTATTCCTGTGGTACCAACAGTTCACTATAACATGGGAGGAATTCCAACAAATTACAAAGCTGAAGTATTAACATTGAATGGATCAGAAAAAACAGTCCCCGGTTTAATGGCAATTGGAGAAGCTGCATGTGTTTCTGTGCATGGCGCTAATCGTTTAGGTTCAAATTCACTCATAGACCTTGTTGTTTTCGGAAGAGCTGCTGCTAAAAGAGCTGCAGAATTAATTAAACCTGGCAGTCCCCATGAAGAGGTGTCCAACTTGGAGACAGATAAGTGTTTAGATAGATTTGACAAAATTAGAAATTCTAATGGTTCAACAAAAACTTCAGATTTAAGATTGGAAATGCAGAAAACTATGCAATCTAAATGTGCAGTATTTAGAACAGAAAAAACTTTAAAAGAAGGTGTTGAACAAATTAGAAAACCTTATGAAGGAATGGAAGATATATCTGTAAAAGACAAATCTTTATTGTTTAATACTGATCTAGTAGAAACTCTAGAATTTGATAACTTAATTAGTCAAGCCTTAACAACTATGGATTCTGCATATAATAGAAAAGAGAGCAGAGGGGCCCACGCAAGAGAGGATTTTACTAAAAGAGATGATAAAAACTTTATGAAACATACTTTAGCTTGGCAAAACGGGAGAGAAGTTCAAATAAAATATAGGGACGTACACTCTAGGACATTAACAAATGATGTTCAGTATTTTCCGCCTAAGGAGAGAGTATATTAAGAATGGCACAATTTAGCCTACCGCAAAATTCTAAAATAGAGGTAGGTAATTATTTTAAAGATAAAACCAATTCTAAAAATTTAAAAAAAATCAACGTGTATAGATGGGATCCTTCTACAGGAAAAAATCCTAGAGTAGATACATTTGAGGTTGATATGGATAGCTGCGGTCCAAAAGTTTTGGATATTTTATTTAAAATTAAAAATGAAATTGACCCATCTCTTACTTTTAGACGATCTTGCGCTCATGGAGTTTGTGGGTCATGTGCGATGAATATTGACGGGGTAAATGGATTAGCTTGTATTAAATCTCATACAGATATTAGTGGTGATTTAAATATTTATCCTCTACCACATCTAAAAGTAGTAAAAGATTTAATCGGTGATTTAACAACTTTGTACAAGCAATACGAATCTATTCAACCATGGTTAAAAGTTGATCAGACAGGTAAAGAAAAAACTGAATTAAAGCAGTCCCAGAAAGATAGAGAAAAACTCGATGGTTATTATGAATGTATTTTATGCGCCTGTTGTTCAACGTCTTGCCCAAGTTATTGGTGGAACGGTGATAAATATTTAGGTCCTGCAGTACTACTTCAGGCTTATCGCTGGATTAACGATAGTAGAGACGGTGATAAAAAAGAAAGACTGAAAAAAGTTGCTGATGAACTTAAGTTGTATAGATGTCATACCATTATGAATTGTACAAATTCTTGTCCCAAAGGCCTTAATCCAGCAAAAGCTATAGGTTCTATTAAAAAAATGCTTGCAACAAGTTAAAAGCTTATTTATTCAATTACTTCATGAAAACAATACAGCATTTTGTCGACGGCAAAAGCTTCTCGGGCGAGTCCAAGAGAAGTGGAAAAGTTTTTAACCCTGCTACTGGAGAGCAAAGTGCAGAGGTTAAACTAGCTACAACGAAAGATGTAAATCAAGCAGTGGAAAACGCAAAAAATGCTTTTGAAAGTTGGTCAAACAAACCACCTCTTCATAGAGCTAGAGTAATGTTTAAATTTAAAGAGTTGATCGAAAAACATTCAGATGAACTAACAAAAATTATAGTTTCGGAACATGGAAAAGTATTTGATGATGCAAAAGGCTCTCTTACAAGAGGTCTAGAGGTTGTTGAATTCGCATGTGGCATTCCTCAATTATTAAAAGGTGAATTTACTGAAAATGTAGGATCAAATGTAGATAGCTGGTCTATAAGACAACCATTGGGAGTTTGTGCTGGAGTTACCCCTTTTAACTTTCCTGCCATGGTGCCAATGTGGATGTTTCCTATGGCAATAGCTTGTGGAAATACTTTTGTTTTAAAACCTTCTGAAAAAGACCCGTCGTGCTCAATTAGGCTTGCAGAGCTTCTTAAAGATGCAGGGTTGCCAGATGGTGTATTTAACATTGTAAATGGAGATAAAGAAGCAGTAGATGCTTTAATAAATAATAAGGACGTTGTAGCGATGAGCTTTGTAGGCTCAACGCCAATAGCAAAATATATTTATGAAAACTGTGCTAAAAATGAGAAAAGAGTTCAGGCTCTAGGAGGCGCTAAGAATCATTGTGTTGTAATGCCTGACTGTGATTTAGATCAAGCAGTAAATGGACTTATGGGAGCTGCGTATGGGTCTGCTGGTGAGAGATGTATGGCCCAGTCGGTAGCTGTTGCTGTTGGTGATATTGGCGACAGATTAGTACCTTTGTTAGCAAAAAAAGTTGAGGCATTAAAAGTTGGTCCCGGAATGGATAAACAATCAGAAATGGGACCACTTGTTACAAAAGAGCATTTGGCAAAAGTGAAAAGCTATGTAGATATTGGTGAGAAAGAGGGTGCTAAACTAATTGTTGATGGTCGCGATTTCAAAATACAAGGCTATGAGAATGGATATTATATAGGAGGTTGTTTATTTGACCATGTAAACAAAGATATGAGAATTTATAAAGAGGAAATATTCGGTCCGGTTTTATCAGTTGTAAGAACAAAAGATTTTAATGAGGCCTTGAAACTAGTTAATGATCACGAATATGGAAATGGCGTAAGTATTTTTACGAGAGATGGAGATTCAGGTAGAACTTTTTCTAATAAAGCTAAAATAGGTATGGTAGGAATCAACATTCCTATTCCAGTTCCAATGGCATTCCACAGTTTTGGAGGTTGGAAAAGGTCTTTATTTGGTGATCAGCATATGCATGGACCAGAAGGTGTTAGATTTTATACTAAATTAAAAACAATTACATCTAGATGGCCGTCTGGTTTAAGGATTGATCCTGAATTTGTGATGCCAACCATGAAATAAACTTAATTGATGAAAAAAAAAATTACTTTAATCGGCGCAGGTCAAATTGGTGGGACATTAGCACATCTTATAGCTTTGAAAGAACTTGGAGATGTAGTGTTATTTGATGTAGCTGCTGGTATCGCTAAAGGAAAAGCTTTAGATATTGCGCAGTCCTCACCAGTTAATGGGTTTAATATAAGTTTAACCGGTACAAATAATTATGAGGATACAAAAAATTCAGATGTAATAATCATTACAGCTGGAGTACCAAGAAAACCAGGTATGACTAGAGACGATTTATTGGGAATAAATTTAAAAATAATAAAACAAGTTGCAGAGGGAATCAGAAAAACCTCTCCTGATGCTTTTGTGATATGTATCACCAACCCTTTAGATGTCATAGTGATGGCTTTACAAAAATATTCTGGTTTACCAAAAAATAAAGTAGTGGGCATGGCAGGTATTTTAGACTCATCAAGATTTATTTACTTTCTTTCGCAAGAGTTGAAAATCCCTGTTCAGAAAATCAAATCGTTTGTACTAGGGGGGCATGGGGATAGCATGGTTGCAATGTTGGGATCAACTTTAGTAGACGGAAAAAAAATAGATGAATTAGTTAAGGAAGGCAAAATTAAAAAAGAAAAATTAGACGAAATAATAGACAGAACCAAAAAAGGAGGCGCGGAAATTGTAAAATATCTTGAAAAAGGATCAGCTTTTTATGCACCAGCTGCGTCTGGAGTTGAAATGGCTGAGAGTTACTTAAAAGATCTGAAAAAACAATTACCATGTGCTTCATATTTGAATGGAGAGTATGGATTTAAGAATATTTATGCAGGAGTACCTGCAATAATTGGTAAAAAAGGGGTAGAAAAAATAGTAGAGATTGATCTCTCTGAGCAAGAAAAAAAGGATTTCAATTTATCAATTAATTCAGTAAATGAATTATTTGATGCTGCAAAAAAAATCGACACTTCTTTGGCTTAAAGATATATTATTAAAATATATTTTAAATGCAAAAATTTAAAAATTTTATAACTGCAAATTACCTTCCAACAATTTTATTTTTTTTTTCAATTTTTATTTGTCATTATACTGGAAGTCGCGGAGTTTTCCCCATAGATAGCTTTAGTCATTTTGATAATGGATATAGAATTTTACATGGGGACCACCCTTTCAAAGATTATTGGGTCGTATCAGGACCTTTTCTAGATTATCTGCAGAGTTTGATTTATCTTATTTTTGGAGCAAACTGGCAAACTTATTTGCTCAGTGCTTCTCTATTAAATGGCCTCTTAGCTTTAATAACTTATCATTTATTTATAAATTTTAATCTAAGTCCAAAAATAAGTTTTTTCTACGCTATTTGCTTTTCAATTTTAGCCTATCCATCAAGCGGTACAATATTTGTAGATCATCATTCAGTATTTATGTCAATTTTAGCTTTATATTCTTTAATCTGGGCATTATTAAAAGATAAAAATTACTATTGGTTTTTAATACCCTTGATAATGGCTTTAGCGTTCCTAAGCAAACAAGTTCCAGCAGGTTACATATTTTTTATTATATTAGGAGTTTTAATTTATCATCTTTTTTTTTTAGAAAAGAAAAATATTATTAGAATATTATCATTATCAGCCTTTTCTTGTATCGTGTCTTTTGCTTGTTTCTTTTTTTTCTTAAAAGTTAATTCTATAGAATTAAATAGCTTTATAACACAATACTTAAGCTATCCAGGTACCATTGGGGCTAAAAGATTTGAAAGTGTAAACTACAATTTCAAAAATATTTTTCTAGATTTTAAATTTATTTATTTCGCTCTTTTTATCTTAATATATTTAATTCTAAAAAGTTTATTAAAAGAAAAATTTTATTATAAAAAAATAAATTTTAAAATATTTTTGATTTTTTTCTTCTTATTCTTTTTTCTAATTCAACATATAGTGTTGACTAAAAATCAAATTTTTATATTTTTTTTAATACCTTTACTCTCTGGTCTAGCCCATGCAGAGTTAATAAAACAAGAAAATAAAAAAATAAAACTTTATTTTAAGTATTTATTAATAGTTCTATGTGTTGGAACAAGCCTGAAATATCATTACAGGTTTAATGTAGAAAGAAAATTTCATGAGCTCAATGGAGTAAACTTTTCTCATTCAATTAATGCTTCTAAACTTGATAAAAAATTATCTGGTTTAAAATGGATTACACCAGGCACAACATCTAAAAGAATGACACAAAATGAAATAGAATATTTAATAAATGTTAAAAGCTTTTTAAAAAAAGATAAAAATCAAAAAATTCTAATTACAAATTATTCAATTTTTACTGTAATACTTGATGAAAATGTTAGTAGTTATACTAGATGGTTTCCAGGAGATGACTCAGCATATCCTTTACAATCAAGCAAATTTTTTGATGAATACAAAAATTTGATTTTAAAAACAATAATCAATAAAAAAATTAAAAATGTTTACATCCTAAAAGACGTGAAAGAAACATATTTTACTGATTTCGTAGACCAAAAATGTTTTAGCAGGAAAAAAGTCGAATTTGAAATTATAAAATTTGAAAAAAATGATGTGAATTGTCTCTAAACTTTTTTATAGTAAAAGTGAAAAAAAAATATATATAAGTATTTAAATTTATGAATATTCATGAGCATCAAGCAAAAGAAATATTAAAAGATTTTGGAGCACCTGTCTCTAAAGGCTTTGTCGTAAAATCAGCAGATCAAATAGATATAGCGATATCAAAATTAACTGATAAAAAATATGTCCTTAAAGCTCAAATCCATGCTGGTGGCAGAGGAAAAGCCGGTGGAGTCAAACTTATAAAAGATAAAGAAAAATTATTGTCCGAAGCTAAAGAAATGATGGGAAAAATTCTAGTCACTCATCAAACAGGCCCAGAAGGAAAAGAAGTTAAAAGATTGTATATTGAAGAAGCTTCAGAAATTTATCAAGAATTATACTTATCCTGTTTGGTTGATAGAAAAACCTCAAAAATAGCATTTATTAGTAGCACAGAAGGCGGTATGGACATTGAAAAAATTGCAGTTGAAACACCTGAAAAAATAATTACAAAAAAAATAGATTTTAAAGAGGAAGGTCCCTCAGAAAAAGAAATCCAAGAAATAGTCTCAATATTTAAATTAAAAAATGAACAAGAAATTGAAGCTAAGAAATTGGTGAAAATACTTTATAAAATTTTAATTGAAAAAGATGCGAATCTAATTGAAATAAACCCTTTAATCATAACTAAAGATGATAAATTACTTTGTTTAGATGCAAAAATGAGTTTTGATGATAACGCAATTTTTAGGCGTCCAGAAATTTTAAAACTAAGAGATCTCAACGAAGAAGAGCCTGCTGAGATAGAGGCAAGCAAATATGATATTGCATATATTAAATTGAATGGATCTATTGGATGTATGGTTAATGGAGCTGGTTTAGCAATGGCTACAATGGATATTATAAAACTTCATGGACAAGAACCTGCTAATTTTTTAGATGTTGGAGGCGGCGCCTCTAAAGAAAAGGTAACTGCTGCATTTAAACTTATTCTGGCAGATAAAAATGTAAAAGGAATTTTAATTAATATTTTTGGAGGAATAATGAGATGTGATGTGCTCGCTCAAGGCGTCGTTGATGCAGCAAATCAATTGAATTTATCTGTCCCACTTGTGGTAAGATTAGCAGGTACAAATTTTAAAGAGGGTAAAGATATATTAGAAAAATCAAATTTAAAAATTTTATCCGCATCTGACCTAAATGATGCAGCGAAAAAAATTGTAGAAGCAATCAAATAGATGTCAGTGCTAGTTGATAGAAATACTAAAGTAATCTGCCAAGGGTTTACTGGAACTCATGGCACTTTTCACTCAGAACAAGCTATTAAATATGGAACTAAATTAGTTGGTGGCGTGACACCAAAAAAAGGTGGACAAAAACATTTAGATCTCCCAGTTTTCAATACAGTTCAAGAAGCTAAAGATCAAACTTCAGCTAATGCTACAATGATTTATGTTCCGCCTAAATTTGCAGGATCTGCAATAATTGAGGCGATTAATGCAAAAATAGAATTGATAGTTTGTATTACAGAAGGAATACCAGTTCTTGACATGATTAAAGTAAAAAAGTTTCTAAAGAATAGTACTTCAAGATTAATTGGACCTAATTGTCCAGGCATAATTACACCTGACGAATGTAAGATAGGGATTATGCCTGGAAATATTCATAAAAAAGGTTCTGTAGGTATTGTATCTAGATCAGGAACTTTAACTTATGAAGCGGTAGCTCAAACTTCTTTTAATGGAATGGGACAGTCTACATGTGTTGGTATAGGTGGAGATCCAATTAATGGAACGAACTTTATTGATTGTTTAGAACTCTTTTTAAAAGATGATGAAACAAAATCAATTATTATGATTGGGGAAATAGGAGGCTCTGCAGAGGAGGAAGCAGCAGAATTTTTAAAGAGAGAGAAGATCAAGAAACCCATGGTAGGGTTTATAGCTGGACTAACTGCCCCACCAGGAAGAAGAATGGGGCACGCAGGAGCAATCATATCTGGTGGGAAAGGTGGAGCTGAGGAAAAAATTGAAATAATGAAATCTGCGGGTATTACCATATCAAAATCACCAGCAGATATCGGTAAAACACTCTTAAATAAACTTAATAGTTGATTTTTATTAATCTATGTTAAAATAAGTTATAAATGTCTTCGTCAGATAATAATATAACATATAAAAAAACTTCATTTTTATCAGGTGTAAATTCTGAATTTATAAATCAATTTTACTCAGATTATCTTTTTGATCCAAAATCATTACCAGAAGGCTGGAAAAAATTTTTTGATGGATTAAGCGAAGATGAAAAATTAATTTTAAAAGATTTAAATGGTCCAAGCTGGTCGCCAGAGAAGAAAATAAAAAATTTAAATATTCTAAAGTTAGAAAAAGAAGTAGATAACGATAAAACTGAAATTTTTAATGCAAGCTCAATAAAAGAAGCGTCAAAAGACTCAGTGCGCGCAATTATGCTCATAAGAGCTTATAGAATTAGGGGGCATTTAATCGCGAATTTAGATCCACTTTCTATTCAAAAAAAAGATGAACACTCTGAATTGAAACCAGAAAGTTATGGGTTTACTAAAAAAGATTATAATAGAAAAATTTTTCTTGATGGAGTTTTAGGCCTTCAGTATGCCAATCTAAATCAGATTTTAAAAATTTTAAAAAAAACGTATTGCTCAACTATTGGATACGAATTTATGCATATGGGCGATCCAGATGAAAAAGCTTGGATAAGAAATAGAATTGAAGGACCGGAAAAGGATATAACTTTTACAAAAAATGGTAAAAAGGCAATTTTGAATAAAATTGTACAGGCAGAGGGATTTGAAAAATATTTACATGTGAAATTTGTTGGAACTAAAAGATTCGGTCTTGATGGAGGCGAGTCTTTAATACCTGCCTTGGAACAAATTATCAAAAGAGGGGGAAACCTTGGTGCTAAAGAGATTAAAATTGGCATGCCTCATAGAGGGAGGCTAAATGTTTTAGCGAATGTGATGGGTAAACCTTATAGGGCAATTTTTAGTGAATTTTTTGGAAAAACTGTAAGCGCGAGTAAATATTTTGAAGGTGACGTAAAGTACCATCTTGGAGCTTCTTCAAATAGAGAATTTGATGGTAATTCAGTTCATATAAGTCTAACCGACAATCCATCACACCTGGAAGCAGTTAATCCTGTTGTGCTGGGCCAAGTAAGAGCAAAACAATTTTTTCATAAAGACAAAAATAGAAAAAAAGTGATACCCGTCTTAATGCATGGTGATGCTGCTTTTGCAGGACAAGGTATAGTCGCAGAGTGTTTTGCAATGTCAGGTTTACCTGGGCATAATATAGGTGGAACTATTCATATAATTGTTAATAATCAAATAGGATTTACTACAGCGCCAAGATTTGCTCGTTCTTCGCCATACCCCTCTGATGTTGCAAAAATCGCACAAGCACCAATATTTCATGTAAATGGAGATGATCCTGAAGCAGTTGTTCATTGTGCAAAAATCGCTACTGAGTACAGACAAAAATTTAATAGAGATGTTGTGATAGATATGGTTTGTTACAGAAGATTTGGTCACAACGAGGGAGACGAACCATCGTTTACTCAACCAATCATGTACAAAAAAATCAAGACACATCCTACTACTTTAAATATTTACGGCAAAAAACTATCACATGAGGGATTAACTTCTGATGAAAAATTACAAAAAGAAAAAATTGATTTTAAGAAATATTTAGAGCAAGAATTTGAAACATCAAAAAATTATAAATCAGAACTAAAGTGGTTTGATGGAGCTTGGTCAAGATTTAAGCCTGGCTTAGGAAAAGATAAAAGAGGCGCTAGCGGTGTAAATAAAGATAAGTTGTTAAAAGTAGGAAAAAAAATTTTTAGCATTCCTTCAGATTTTAAAGCTCATAAGACACTAAAAAGAGTATTTGAGATTAGAAATCAAATGCTTTTAACAGGTAAACTTGACTGGTCTGCTGCCGAAAGTTTAGCAATAGGGACTCTTTTAACTGAAGGTTTTTCAGTTAGATTGTCAGGACAAGACTCTGGAAGAGGGACATTCAGTCAGAGACACGCAATTTTAAGAAATCAAGAAAATCATGATAGATATATACCAGTCAATAATATTGTAAAAAATCAAATGAAGTTTGAAGTTATTGATAGTTTATTATCTGAGCTTGCAGTCTTGGGATTTGAATTTGGATACTCATTGTCAGAACCTGAAACTTTAGTTTTGTGGGAGGCACAATTTGGTGACTTTGCTAATGGTGGCCAAGTAATTATTGATCAATTTATTACTTCATCAGAATCAAAATGGGGAAGAGCCAGCGGTCTTGTAATGTTACTACCACACGGATATGAAGGCCAAGGACCAGAACACTCATCTGCAAGATTAGAGAGATTTCTACAGTTATGCGCAGGAGAAAATATTCAAGTCGTAAATTGCACTACACCATCAAACTACTTTCATGTTTTAAGAAGACAAATGCACAGAGAATTTAGAAAACCGTTGATAGTAATGACACCAAAATCTCTTTTAAGAAACAAAAGATGTATTTCCAAAATTTCTGAATTTACCTCGAATAGTTCTTTTCATAGAGTTTTAGAGGACGATGCTTTTTTTAAAGAAAATAAACTAATTTCATTAAAAAATGATAAAAAAATAAAAAAAGTTGTGATGTGTTCAGGAAAAATTTATTACGATTTAATTGATGCAAGGGAAAAGAGTGAAAAAGATGATATAGTTTTTGTTCGCCTAGAGCAATTATATCCATTCCCAGCGAAAACATTAGCTAATATTTTAAAAAGATTCACTAATGCTAAGTTTGTATGGTGCCAAGAGGAACCAAAAAATATGGGTGCGTGGAATACCGTTAGAAACTACATAGAAAGAACCTTAGAAATGATTGGTTTAAAAGATATCAACGTTAAATATGTAGGCAGAAAGGCGTCTTCCTCTACTGCGACTGGAAATGCAAATAAACACCTTGCACAACAAAAAGAAATATTAGAAAAGATACTTAAGAATTAAATGTCAGAAAAAATTACAGTACCGACCCTTGGAGAATCCGTAACAGAAGCAACAGTTTCAAAGTGGCTTAAATCTAAAGGAGAAAAAGTTTCAGCTGATG
>MDTD01131327.1_pt1 | contig 13558 bp, 10 predicted proteins | sample 811221 | NCBI WGS metagenome assembly MDTD01 (sample SAMN05326646, study PRJNA326480) | marine metagenome | isolation source: seawater | place: Pacific Ocean: South West | collected 2011
GCACCTTGTCCTACTTGCGGTGACCCTAATAATGACACATAAACAAATTCTGTAAAAAAAGAAAATATTAAAGATAATGCTCCTATCAAGAAAGGCATCAGAAAAATTATATTAGAAAGTTTTTTTTTCTCATCTTCTATAAAATATAATTTAATACTCTGATACAAAAAAAGCACTCCTCCTATAAGATGAATAAACAATATTTGAGTTTCTACTTGTCTATACATACCTGTCATATGAAGTTTTGGTATAGCACCTAAAATTATCCAAGAGCTGACTAAAGCTATCAAAGTAATTATAAAATTATCTATAGTTTTAAATTTCTGAAACACTTATATATCTAATTTTGCATTATAAATTAATTGTCATAAGAAGCTAATGGTATTACCATTGTCGTTTATTGTTAAGTATAAAATTAATTAAGGGCAATATGTCAAATAACATAGCTTTAATAACTGGCGTTACAGGACAAGATGGAGCATATCTCTCACGTTTTTTATTAAAAAAAGGCTATGAAGTACACGGAATAAAAAGAAGATCATCGTCTTTTAATACAGGTAGAGTAGATAACATTTACGTTGATCCGCATGAAAAAGAGCCCGAATTCAGAATGCATTTTGGAGATTTAACAGATGCATCTAATTTAATAAGAATAATTCAAAAAGTACGGCCCGATGAAATTTATAATCTAGGAGCTCAAAGCCATGTAAAAGTTAGTTTTGAAACTCCAGAGTATACTGCTAATTCTGATGCATTAGGTACCATAAGATTGTTAGAAGCAATAAGAACATTAAATTTGGAGAAGCATGTAAAATTTTATCAGGCATCTACTTCAGAAATGTTTGGAAAATCTTTACCGCCTCAAAACGAAAAAACAATTTTTCAGCCACGCAGTCCTTATGCGGCAGCTAAATTATATTCTTATTGGATTACTATAAATTATAGAGAAGCATATGATATATTTTCTAGTAATGGTATCTTATTTAATCATGAAAGTCCTTTAAGAGGAGAAACGTTTGTTACGAGAAAAATTACAAGAGCAGTATCTGATATATATCACGGAAGAACAGAAAAGTTTTGGATAGGAAACTTAGATGCTAAAAGAGACTGGGGACATGCGAAAGACTTTGTTGAAGGAATGTGGCTTATTTTACAAAATAAAAAAGCAGATGACTTCGTATTAGCGACTGGAAAGAGTTTCTCAGTTAGACAATTCTGTGAACTTGCTTTTAAATTTATAGATATAGATATTGTATGGAAAGGGAAAGGGCTTTTAGAAAAAGGGGTTAATAAAAGAAACAATAAAGTATTGATAGAAGTAGATAAAAGATATTTTAGACCAACAGAAGTAGACTACCTTCAAGGAGACTATTCAAAAGCAAAAAAAATACTTAAATGGGAACCTAAAATTAAGTTTGAGAACTTAGTAGAGGAAATGGTCAAGTCAGATTTAAAAACTAATAGTGCTCTTATTGATTATTAAATAAATGTTTACTTACAATTTAGACAAGAAAAAAATATGGGTAGCAGGACATAGAGGTATGGTAGGGAGAGCTTTAGTTAAAAAACTTCTTAAAAAAAATTGTAATGTTATCACTGCAAATAAAGAAGAGTTAAATTTAATTAATCAAATTGATACACGAAACTGGATAAAAAAAAATAAGCCAGATGTAATTTATCTGGCCGCAGCAAAGGTAGGAGGAATTAAAGCTAATATGCTTAATAAATCCTCTTTTTTATATGAGAACTTAATGATCCAAAATAATGTACTTAAAGCAGCAAATGACTTTGATATTGAAAAAGTTATATTCTTAGGGTCTTCATGCATTTATCCTAAAGTTACTAAACAACCTATGAAAGAAGAAGAACTATTAAACGGAAAATTAGAAGAAACAAATGAAGGTTATGCTTTGGCAAAAATTGCAGGTTTAAAGCTTTGTGAATATTTTAATAAGGAAAATAATAAAAACTTTATTTCTTTAATGCCTTCCAATTTATATGGGCCATTTGATAATTTTGATTTAGAAAGTAGTCATGTCTTAAGTGCACTAATCAGAAAAATCTTTCTAGCCAAAATGAATAATATTAAACACATTGAAGTATGGGGTACAGGAAAAGCTAGAAGAGAATTCTTGTATGTAGACGACTTTGCCGATGCAGCCTATTTTTTGACCAGAAATTACCACCATAGCTCACCAATAAATGTTGGATCCTTTGAAGAAGTTAGTATAGCAGAATTAGTCGATTTAATAAGCGATGCCTTAAATTACAAAGTACAAATAAGATATAATAAAACTATGCCTGATGGAACTCTATTGAAAAAACTAGATCTTTCAAAAATTTCTAGCCTTGGATGGAAACCGATTACAAGCTTGAAAGAAGGTATCAAAAGAACTTTAGATTTTTTTGAAAGTAAGATTATTTCAAGAGAAAAAAAATGATTTCAATAATAATTCCAGTATACAATGAAGAAGGAAATATTAACCTTTTGAATAAAAAAGTCTTCAATACTCTAAAAAATAAAAGCTTTGAAATAATATTTGTTAACGATGGAAGTAGTGACAACTCAGTAAGTAAAATAAAAATTCTTTCTAATAACTATGACAATATAACTTTGATAAATTTAAAAAAGAACTTTGGCCAAACTGCTGCTATTCAGGCTGGTTTTGATCATGCAAAAGGTAAAATAATAATACCGATGGATTGTGATTTGCAAAATGATCCTTCAGATATCCCAAGATTATTAAAGAAAATTAATGAAGGTTATGATGTAGTTTCTGGTTGGAGACGGCAAAGAAAAGATAATAATATACTGAGAGTAATTCCATCTAAAATTGCTAATTATATTATTTCTAAAATATCTGGAGTTAAGTTACATGATTATGGTTGTACTCTAAAGGCATACAAGAAAGAATTTATAGAAGATATCAGATTATACGGAGAAATGCATAGATTTATACCAATATATGCTAATTGGGAGGGGGCTAAAGTGGCAGAGATAACTGTCAATCATCATAAAAGACATGCAGGAAAAAGCAAATATGGGATATCTAGAATTCCGAAAGTAATTCTAGATATTATGGTTTTAAAGTTTTTTGATAGCCTTATTAGCAGGCCTATTCATCTATTTGGAAAGCTTGGTTTAATTTTAATTTTTTTTGGTTTTTGTGCAGCATCTTTTGCAATTTGGTTGAAAATTATAGAAAATGTTTCATTTATTCTTACACCTTTGCCAATACTGGTAATATTTTTTTTACTTTCTGGACTACTTTGCATACTTTTGGGAATTATCGCTGAAATTCAATCTAGAATCTATTATCAGACAAAAGAAAATAAGTCTTATTTAATTAAAAATATTGTAAATAAAAAAAAGAAAACAGATAAATAATGTGTGGTTTTGCAGGTTTTTTTCCCTCTTTTAATGATAACAGGAACTATAAAATCATAAAAGATATGCTGTTGCCCATAAAATATAGAGGACCTGATGACACTGATATTTTTATTAATAATAAAATAACATTAGGACATCATCGTTTATCAATTATTTCCTTAGAAGGTGGCAAGCAGCCATGTTATGATAGATCATCTGGGGATTGTCTTGTATTTAACGGCGAAATTTATGACTATAAGAAGCATCGTAAAACATTATTAAGAAATAATATCTCATTAATTGATGATTCTGATACTGAGGTTCTTTTCAAGTTTTTAATAAATTTTGGTATTAAAAAAACTCTTAGCTTAATTGATGGCATGTTTGCTTTTGTTTTTTATAAATCAAAAAGCAATACAATTTATTTAGCAAGAGACAGGTCAGGAGAAAAACCCCTCTTCTACTCTATTTTTAAAAATAGAATACTTTTTGGTTCGGAGATAAAAACCATATCATGCTTTCCTAGTTTCAAAAGTGTTGTTAATTTATCTTCAATATACTCTTATCTGAATTTAGACTACATACCATTTGAAAATACCTTACTGCAAAATATTAACAAGGTATCACCGGGCCATTATGTTAAATATGATCATCGCTCACTTTCTAAACATCGATATTGGAAATTAAATACTTCATTGAAGTCAGAGTTGTCTTTTGAAAATAGCTTACATAAGCTTGATTATTTATTAAATAGTAGCGTAAAAACAAGATTAGTCGCAGATGTTCCAGTTGGATTATTTTTATCTGGAGGTATCGATTCTAGTCTCATTGCATACTACGCAAAAAAGTTTAATAATGATATCACTACTTTCACTGTAAAATTTTCTAATCAAAGCTATGATGAATCATACTATGCTAGAATAGTATCAGAGCATTTGGGATTAAAAAATCAATCTATATCTATTAGTAATCAGGAATTATTAAATTCCCTCGATAGCATAGAAAATAATATAGATGAGCCTATAAATGACCCTTCTATTATCCCAACTTACCTAATTTCAAAGTTTGCTAAAGAAAGTGTAAAAGTAGTTTTATCAGGTGATGGAGCAGATGAGTTATTTAGTGGCTATGCTCCTTTTAAGTACATTTTTTTGTTAAAGTTTTTAAGAATTATTCCCAAAAGTCTCGGAAACGCTATATATTCTTACTCTAGCAAACTTAAACAAAAAGATAGCTATATGAGTTTTAGGTTTTTATTAAAACAAGTGAGCAAAGGATTTGGATATAAATCTAATGAACAAATCTTTAGGTGGATGTCTTCATTCTCTGAAAGAGACATTAAGCAACTCTTTCATAGCAAATGCTATGATTTTTTTAGTGATGCAAACGTCATCAAAATACTTGGATCTAAATACGGTAAGAAAACTAAAAATCTACATGATCAAATATCTCTAATGTTTTATGAGAACTACTTACCTGAAGACATTCTTATGAAGGTTGATAGGGCTTCTATGTATAATAGTTTGGAAGTTAGATCTCCCTTTTTGGACAAGGACATTGTAAAATTTGCTTTCTCAATTAAAAATAACTATAAAATACAAGATGATAATAAATATATATTAAGAAAGCTATCTTCTGGAAAACTCCCTAATTCAATAGTCAAAAGAAAGAAACACGGGTTTGCTTTGCCAGTTGGAGAGATGTTAAGAACCTCTCTGAGGGACAGAGTTACCGACAACCTTCTTTCAGAAAGTTCTAGTATTTCTAGTATTTTTAATAAAAAATATGTTGAGAAATTATTATATGAACACGGGAAAGGGAGAGATCATAAAAAAAAGATTTGGGCTATTTATATTTTAGAAAAGTGTTTGCAAAATATTGCAAAATTAAACTAATTTTTTTGGAGTGAAACAATGAAAATTGACCATAAAGAGTCTTATCCTGATTTTGGGAAACAGTTTTTAAAGGACAATCAAATAGATGATTACTGGGGATCAAAAGAAATGTTGATTGATATAGTAAATCCATTCAACCTTCGACTAATCAAAGATAAAACAATTATGGAAGTAGGTATAGGGTCAGGTAGAATTCTTAAAAATTTATTAAAATTTTTTCCAAAAAAAATATTTGCCATAGAACCATCAGAAGCGATTAGCGTAGCAAAAAAAAATAATATTAAAGATAAAGAGAAAATTGAATATATAAATATCAATGCAAAAAATATAAAAATTAAAAACGAAATAGATTATGTTTTTTCCTTAGGTGTAATTCACCACATACCAAATTATAAAATTGCTTGCTCTAGAATATATGACAGCATAAAACCCGAAGGAAAATTTATTATGTGGGTTTATGGGCACGAAGGAAATGAATTGTATATATTTATTTTTAATAATTTGAGGCGAATAACAAGAATATTACCGGATGGACTGCTTAGAATAATATGCTACATATTAAACTTTTTTTGCAGTATATATATTTTTTTATGTAGGTTTTTTAATTTGCCAATGAAAAGTTATATGTTAAACGTTTTCAATAAGTGCTCTTTTAAAAAAAGAAATTATATTATTTTTGATCAATTAAACCCTTCTTACTCGAAATATTTTAAAAAAGAAGAGGTCTTGAGCTTATTAAAAAATACTGGTTTCAAAAAAGTATCTATTTACGCTAGACATAATTATTCTTGGTTAGCTATTGCTGAGAAATAAAACTACAATGTTAAGAAATTCTATCATAATCTTTTTTTCATGTTTGATAGCGCGGCTTTTTTTTATAATTTTTTTTCCTACTACTGGTGGCGATTATGAGATCTATGAGACTGTAGCAGAAAACATTTTACGTGGATGCGGAGTTTCACTTTCAGATCCCTACGGAAAAGACTGTATCCCTCACTTTGGTGGCAACCATGGACCAGGTTATGACTTTTTTTTGGCTTTCGTTTGGTTCTTTTTTGGCAAATCAGGAATTGCTGTTAGACTTACTCAGTGTGTAATTTATTGTTGCGCCGTTTTATACACTATGTCTGCCATTAAAAGGTTAACGAAAGATGATAGAATATCTTTTTATGTAGGATTAGTTTTGTCTCTATCCCCTCTCTTAATTGCCTGGCCAAGATATCTACAAACTGAAACCTTAGCGTTGGCCTCTGTATTATTTTTAATTGCTGAACTAATAAATTCATATAGAGAAAAAAAAATAAGGATCTTATCTTTAGCTTTAGCAATTACAATTGCTACTTGGATAAGGTTAGATAATATTTTTCTTTGTGTACCGATTGCGGTAGCTTGTTTTTCTTTACATGGCATTAAAAGAGGTATTTTTTATGGAGCACTAGTTGCTACCTTATTATCTTTAAGTTGGGGATCTTGGACCATTAGAAATATTAATGTGGGTTTACCATCAATTCTTCCTAGTGATATGATTATGCCAGATGGAAGCAGATCGCCTTTAGGATACTTAAGTTGGACAAAAACATGGATGACTAATGAATATGAAAAACCGGGAGCATTGTGGGGTGTTAACCGAAAAAACTATCTTAATATTTCAATTCCTGAATATGCGTATAAATCAGATATTGAAAAAATGAAGGTTACTAAATTAATAAAAGCATTAAAAGCTAATGATAGAAAAGATTTTCCCAAATTTATAGATGACGAGTTCAAAAATATTGCCATAAATAAAAGACTTAAATATCCCTTTGAGTACTGGATCATAAACCCTTTAAAAAGAACTTTTAGAATGTGGACAAACCCTTTTTCTAGTTTTGGTTGGCCTAATGAGATACCTAGTGTCGGATTGAGTCACGAGGAACGATTGGGTGCTTTTAAAGGTAATTTTGTTTTGCTAAAAAAGAAAATTATTGAACATCCATTACAATCAGCATCAAAGTTTTTTAATGCCTTATACAGGGGTATAGAATATATTCTTTTTCTTATTTGCTTTTTTATTGCCATAAAACAAAAGAATAGTTTTATGAAATATTTTTCATTATGTATATTTTTTTATATTTTAGTAAGGACTTTGTTTTTTGCGATAAATGCTAATTTCGAAACAAGATATATTTTGTCTTGTATTCCCTTTATAGAAGTTCTGGTATTACTAGTTTTTTTTCAAAAATATAAAAGAATAAAAACGCCTTAGCGCTATAGCTTGTAGAATTAAAAAGAATGGGATTATAGGGAAAATGTACTTAGGAGAAAAAACTGGCCCTGTAATAATACAAATAATAGAAAATGAACTCACAATAAACATAAATTGAAAAATATTTTTTTTATATAAATAATAAAAACCTATGATCATAGATATTAATGAAAACAAAGAAGTTATAAGAGAAAAACAGAAAAGATGTTTGTATGGTTTAAATTCATGTACAGAAAAAACTTTTTTTAACCAGATTATTATATTTTTGTTATTGTCATAAAAAGATGGATGTTTAAGTTTTCTAACTCTATTATCCAATAAAATAGTGGGAGAAAGAATATTTAATATTGTTCCCTTAGCCCAGGCTAAAGCTATATTTTCTATATCAAGCCTAATAAGTTTATTAGTTGCAAAAGATTTTATTTGTTTGTATCTCTTAATCGCGCTTTTTTCAGTTACTAGCTTTTCCTTTAAATTATTAAGATTGTAGAAATAAGACTCTTTATCTTTTATGCTTCCGAAATCTAAAACTGCAGGAACAACCCAATAAGCTAAATGGTTTCCAGTTTGTGTAGTTAAAAAAATAGAGGAATAATTTTTATAATTACTTGTTAATCTTTCTAAAATAGGAAGCATACTTAGTAACGTAAAAAGAATAGATGCTTTAAAGAAAGCTAAAAGATTTTTTTTTCTTTTATAAAAAATAATACTAATCACAACTATGCTAAATGGTATAAAAAAGACCGACGTTACTCTGACAAAACAAGATAAACCAAGAAAAATACCTGCCAGATATAAGTATAAAATTTGCTTTTTTTCGAAAAATGTCATAAAAAATAAGAAATACAAGCTAAAAAGGAGTAAATAAACAGTATCGGATAAAACCATATTACTTAGAATAATTGATATAGGAGATAGAGCAGCGAATAATCCAGCATATATAAAAATTTTTTTACTAATTAATTTTGCTATAAATGCTATAACAACACAATTTATAGATGATAACAAACTTTGAAATACTAATATCTTAGTTAAGTTCTCTCCTAATAAATAAAAACCTAACTGAAAAAACAGAAATGCACCGGGCATTCTGTCTAAAAAAAGAGGATTGCTTGTCCGCCCAATAAAATCATATGCATATTGTCCAGATCTTCCCCAATACATAACCTGATCCTCCAGTATGTGATTTGAAATAGATAAGTCATGTGTAAAAATATTTATTAGCCTTAATATAAAGGCCAGAAAAAGTATAAATAATGTTTGCATTTAAATTGCTTTTATTTTGAAGAAGGCAAAAATAACCATTTTAATTAACATAAATCCATGAGAGAACCTAGAAATCTGAGTAGTGCCATAAACTCTAGCTTTATATCTAATGGGTATTTCCGACATTTTCAGGCTTAATCTTGAAGCGCCGAATATTATAAAAAAATCTCCAAAAGGATCAAAATTTCCTAGATCTTTATTTTTAGACTTAATTTTTAAAAAATTTTCTTTTGTTATTACTTTTGTTCCACATAATGTGTCTGTATATCTTTGCCCCAATAACCAGGAAAATAATGCAGAAAATAATTTATTGGCAATATAATTTAAATATCTCATGGCATTATTATCCATAGGGTACACAAGTCTTGTTCCATTAACATACTCAGCTTCAGAAGATACAATTTGCTGCCAAAATTTTTCAAGTTCTCTAGGTTCTACCGTTAGGTCACCATCTAGTATAAAAAGGACTTCATTTTTAGCTTTTTCAAAACCTAAAAAAACTGCATCTGCTTTACCTTTATTTTTTTGTTTAAAGCTTCTTATTGAAAATCTTCCAGTTTTTTTATTATATGCTTTCTCAACTCTTTTTATTTCCTCCCAAGTACCATCTGATGAATTGCCTTCTACAAAAATTACTTCAATTTGTTCAGCAAATTTTGCTATCCCTTTTACAGCCTGTTCTATATTACCTCTTTCATTCTTACATGGGACTATTATACTAGCGCTGTTGGGAATATGTTTTTTCCCTGATGGGATTGATCTTGCAACTATGTAGTGCCTAAGACAAAAGAAAGAAAATATAGGCAAAGTAGATAAATATTTATTTAATATCCTGGCAAACCCAAAAAGCTTGAGTGGCACCAATATTTTCTTTTCTTTTCTAACTACATCAAAATTAGAAACTTTAAGAAAACTTTTGATATCTTCGATATTTAATAAGTGAGTGTTTACTTCTGGCATTTTTAAGTTTAAAAGAGTTGCTATAGAAAATATAGGAGACCATAAAGGAGAATAATAAGAAATTATAATTCTAGTATTTTTTTTACAAAATTTATGCAGCCCTTCCAAGGTTGCCTGTATATCCTCTAGGTAGCCTATAGTGTCACTTAAAATGATATAATCAAATTTAGCACTTGAGTCTATAATTGAATCTAGTTTGCTAACATCTCCAGAATAGAAGCTTAAATGCTTAAATTCTTTTTTTGCTTCCTTGACAGTTTGTTTACTTATATCGACACCTATACCAGAGCTTGGATTTAAGCTATTTAAAAGCTGTCCATTTCCACACCCTAGTTCCAGAATTTTACTTTCAGGAATAATCATTTCTCTCAACATTATTTGATCTTCTCTGTGAAATGATGCAGCCCTTTTCAACCATTTTTTTCTACTTTTTGCTATTTTATCATAGAAATCAGATACATTTTGATCTAAATTTTTTTTATTATCATTATTTTTTAATATCATTTATAACTCCCACCTTTTCACATGCTTTGGAAGCTTTTTGTATTTCCAAACATTTTTTATATCTAATAAAAAAGATGGTTTGGAAAAAAATTTATTTACATCGTTTTCTGACATTTTAGAAAAAACTGAGTGAGCTACGGTATTAATTACTACATCATATTTTTTTTTAGGTTTGCTCATATTTATATTATAAATTTTTTTTATATCTGATTTACTTACGATAGGGTCATATATATCAGTTTCATATCCTGCTTTTTTGAATAGTTTAAAAAGATTTACCGATTTTGAGTTTCTTATATCGTTAACATTTTCTTTAAAGGAAACTCCTAAAATAAGAATTCTATCTTTAGAATTCGTAATTTTTTTTATTTCTTTAAAAATAAATTTCGGCATCCCATCATTAATTTTTCTACCTGCTAATATTATTTCAGGATTATGACCTGCTTTTATAGCTGCTTCAGCAAGATAAAATGGGTCTACCCCTATACAGTGTCCTCCAACAAGGCCTGGAACAAAGTTCAGGAAGTTCCATTTTGTTTTAGCAGCTTTTATTACTTCATTTGAGTCCACTCCTATAGCTTTGCATATCATTACTACCTCGTTAATAAAGGCTATATTTATATCTCTTTGTGCGTTCTCTATAGCTTTTGAAGTTTCTGCTGCTTTAATTGTTGACACCTTATGCAATCCTGCTTTTATAATTTTGGAGTATACATTATTAACTTTCTTTAATGTCAATTCTGTATCTCCAGCAATAATTTTTTGAATTTTTGACAGGGAATGAATTTTATCTCCAGGATTAATTCTTTCAGGACTATAAGCCATGTTAAAATCTTTTTTATAAACAAGCCCTGACGTTTTAGAAATTATTTTGGCTACATTGTTTTCAGTAACTCCTGGGTATACAGTACTTTCTACAATCACTATAGCTTTTTTCTTTATTACTTTTCCAACAATATGAGATGCATCTTCTAATGGCTTTAAATTTGGTTTATTTTTGCTATTTATAGGAGTTGGTACAGTAATTATAAAAAAATTAGACCCTTCCATGTCAGTAATTCTAGTAGTGAGAAAAAGGTTTTTTGATCTCAAAAGTGTTAGTTTTGATACTTCTTTTGTTTTATCATTTTTTTTTTTTAAACTATCTACTCTTTTTTTATTAATATCAAACCCAACAACATCAAATTTTTTTGAAAATTCTAAAGCTAATGGAAGTCCAACATAACCCAGACCTAATATAGATATCTTAGTATTTTTCAAACTAACTACTTTCTTTTTTATTTATTATTAGCCTCTATCATTTCTTGATAAATCTCAAGAAAATTTGAAAAAATAATTTTATTTTTCATCCTATTTCTTATAATATTTAAACCATTCTTAGCTAACTTTATTCTTACATTTTTATGTTTTGCTAGATGGATTATTGCCTGCTTAGTTTTTTCTAAGTTACCTGGAGGCACTGTAATTGCATTGTAATTTTTTATAGCAATTTCCCGACAACCTGTAACGTCAGTTGCTATTATTGGCCTTCCTACTGCTGCTGCCTCTAAAAGACTCAATGGTAATCCCTCTCTTTTACTGAGCAAAACTGCCACATGAGCTTTTCTCCAAACTTCTCTTGTATCCTCTACTTCTCCTTTGTAGGAAATAAAGTCTTGATCACAAAGCTTCAAAAGTTTATCCAAGCTTATTACTGATGGATTGTTTTTATCTATAGGACCGGCTAATATTAGTCTTATATTTTTATATTCACGATAGGCTTGTTTAAATGCTGTAATAAGCCATAGCACCCCTTTGTCTTCTAGCATTCTTCCAGTGTAAGCAAAAGTTATCTTTTTTTGCTTAGGAAATGGAAGTTTTTTATAAAACAATGTATCAACACCAGATCCCCTTATAATTTTTATCTTATTTTTCTTTAAATGTAATTTTTTAGATAAATAATTTGCATCATCGTTATTTTGTACTATGATTTTTATTTTTTTAATCCTTAAAGAGAGCCGCATAAAGAAATTAATACTAGCTCTAAGAATTTTTGTTTTAATATTCTTTTGAGTAAAAATAAATCCCAAACCTGTAAAAGTTGTAATGATTAAAAGATTAGGCTTAAAATAACCTGCTAGTGTGCCAAGAACTATTGGCCTAATCGATATTAAATGAAGAATATCAGGCTTTATTTTATTTATTGCAATTACTAATTGAAATACTTCGCTAAAGAATTGTAGGAAAGATAAAGACTTTCTCTTTATTATTAATTTATGAACTTTAATACCTTTAGAAGAAATGAAATCAATTCTTCCTGTATCCTGACAACATAGATTTACTTCGTATCCTTTCTTTATTAAATGCAAAGCAAATGGTAATCTGTGCGATATAAAATACCAATCTTCAGTAACTAAAAATAATATTTTTTTCATATTTCGATTAATAAATTTATATAATGTTATTATTTTTTGCCCACTTCTCATAAGAAATCAAAGTCCATAACTTCCAAGAGTTATCTTTTTTTCCTGAAAAGAAATCCTCTTTCCATTTCAAAATTTGATCAGGCTGTAAAATTTGTAAGCTCTCAATAACATTTTTTGATGTAGCTTCCTCTACTAAGTATTTTAAATCCTTATTTAGCCAGTTTTGTAAAGGAACTTCAAACCCCTTCTTCGGTAAATTAATGTACCATTCAGGAAGATTTTTTGAAAAGCTTGATTTAATTATTTTTTTACCCCCCAAGTATCCAACTTTGTATTTGCTTGGAATGCTAAAAGCCAATTCTACCAAGCTTTTATCAAGGAAAGGAGATCTCAATTCAATTCCATGTGCCATTGAAAACCTGTCTAACTTCACAAGCATATCTCCTAATAGGGAAAAGCTGAAATCTCTGGCTAAAACATTATTTATTTTATCACCAGAATCTATTTCATTTTCAAAAATACTTGAATCTAATGTATCTTTAATACTTGAAAATAAACTAATATGCTCATGATCATTTAATTGATCTAAGAAATTTATTTGCATTTTGTTAAAGTCATCGGCTGTATTTGTTAACAATCGCCCTAACCGTCTTGCGGTATCACTTATTGGATTATTTTTATTATCAGACAACAAAGATGCTAAGGATTTTCTAAAAGTTTTAGGAAATAGTTTAACTAGAAAATACCATTTGTATGAAATATACTTTCTGTAGCCACCAAAAATTTCGTCTCCTCCATCGCCTGTCAAGGCTACTTTAATATGATTTTTAACAGCTTTAGTCATCATATACATCGGAAGCGCACTTGAGTCGGCAAAAGGTTCATCACTTGACTCCAAAGCTTCAGAAACAAA
>MDTD01168493.1_pt1 | contig 13558 bp, 10 predicted proteins | sample 811221 | NCBI WGS metagenome assembly MDTD01 (sample SAMN05326646, study PRJNA326480) | marine metagenome | isolation source: seawater | place: Pacific Ocean: South West | collected 2011
AAAGATTGACTGGAAAACATGAAACCCAATCAATTCACGAATTTAGTTATGGAGTTTCTGATCGTGGTGCATCTATAAGAATTCCAATTATGACAGTTGAAAAAGGTTATAAAGGTTGGCTTGAAGATAGAAGGCCAGCATCAAACGGAGACCCATACAAAATAGCAGGAAGAATAATCAAAACTGTAAAATCTGCAAAAGTTTAAGCTTTAGATTTTATTTAAATTTGAAAAAACACCTCACAATGGGGTGTTTTTTTATTTCATAATGTAAACACCTATTATAATTCACTTCTAGTTTTTTCCGCAAGGGTTGAGTTAGGTTTGATGGTTCTTTTGGGTGTAAAAAAAATAATATTATAATTTGGTACATTGAATTTTTAAATAAAAAAACAGAAATAATAATTTAAAATGCCTCATTTTTATTACTTGACTTAGGACTAAAATTACCACCTTCAACAGTATATAAAGTATAAGTCATAGAACTATTTCTAAGATTTATAATATTATCTTTATCAAGAGATTCATCACTAACAAAACCTCCAATAATTTTTCCACAACTTGTGTTTTTTATAAACTTATTTGGGTTCCAACCATTTCCGTAATAGAAAAATGTTTGAAAAGAACCATTCCCTAATTTAAACTTATGATACCCTCCAGCTTTAATATAAGCATGTGAGTAAACAATATTATTTTTTTTAATGATTACAATCACATCAGAGGAATTTGAATTTCTTACATCTACATAAGAACACTCTGCATAACCATATGGTGGTGAACAAGATGGATTTCTTCCATAGCAAGCTCTGTAGGGTGTAGATCCAGTAGATAAGGAATTAGTTGAATAAAAGATTTTAAAAGTCTCGTCAGCATATTTATCTAATAAAGAAAGATTTTCATCATACCTTTCTAATGAATAATTAATTTTACTAATACCTTCTGTTGAACCAAAAAAAGTGTTTATTTCACTAGATTTTTTTGGAAAGTTTTCTTTATCTAATCTTGATTTAAGCTGATTTTTTAGTGCTTGACTAATACCAAAAGTTATTTTATTAAAAGATTCATCATATCTCTTTAAAAAAACACGATTCTTGTTTTCAGTATCTTTTTTAATTTTTAAGTACTCTTCAATAAAATCATAAAAGTCATCAATAGCAGTAGAATTTGTAACGTAAGTAACCTGGTAGTTATCAATACATTTTTTACACTTTATATCTAACTCTGTCTCTTTAGCAAAATGAAAAACACTTAAACCACCAACCTTATCAATTAACTCTTCAAATTCCTTTTCTCCTAAGCCATATTTTTGTTTTATTCTTTTTTGCATCTCAAGATATAAAGGAAGTGGTTTTTGATTTATTTTTCTATCGTCCAAACCAACTATGTAATGATTCCAAAAAATATCTGAATTAACAGCGTCGTGATAAACACATTCAAAAAAATCAGGTGTATAAATATCGTATGAAAGGGTCTTAGAATAAATCATGAAAGTAATTATTGAATCTTTAGTCCGAGTTCTATCGTTTTCATCATATAAAAACCCTTTATTAGTATTGTCAGTTAGATGTTTATTAACAATTTCAGGATGATCTTTAAAAAATTTATTTTCCCAAAAATCTCTAGAGTTATTTTGGATTTCTTTTGATTGACTAGTTAATAATGGAATACTGTTTTGGAATTTGTTTATTTTATTAAGAAAAACAAGATATGTAATTCCAAGAAAAACAACTATAAAGACTAAAGAGCCAATCATTATTTTATTATAAAAATGACTTTTGTTTTCACCTGATTTAACCCTATTATTTTGTTTGGTTTGTGGATCTTTACTTTGATCAATTTTACTTAAATCGTCAGATTTATTAGATTCAATTTCTTTATCCTCCTCTAATTTTTCAACAGTTATTTTTTCAATAGACTTATGATATAAATTTAATTTTTTAAATGCCTCTTGAACTTTTTTGTATTCCTCAACAAAAAAATCTAAGTTATCATTCTTAGAAGGATCTAAATCAGTAGAAAGTTTTTCATATGCTTGTTGAATTTCCTCTTTAGAGGCACCATCTTCTAACCCTAGTATTTTATAGTATTTGTTCAATTTTCACTTTTTAATTCATATAAAATATAACTTTTATCAATTTAATTACTGTAATAATATGCATCATTCATGTAATCCTCTGCCTGGTCCATATATTCTTCTGCTTGGTACATATATTCTTCTGCATAATTAGCGTATCTCCTAGCCTCATACATGTAATCTTCTGCCAATGATGCAGAGTTATTGTCACCTTTAATTTGTTGAAATAAATAAAAGTTTAATCCCATTAAAATCATTATCACAACAATTAAGACATTCTGTTTAATTCTGATTTTTTTTAAATGATTAGTATTATTATCTAATTTAGGTTTATCATTACTCATAACTGTTGAGGATATATTCTTTTTTTTATTTGATTTACCTACAACCTTTTTAGTACTTAGAATAGAAGAATTCATTAATTTATCATAAGCTTCATTAAGCTTTTTAGTCTCCTCTACAAAGAATTCCTCATTATTATTTTTCTTTGGATCAAGTTCCTTTGAAAGCTTGTTGTAAGCTTTCTTAATCTTTTGTTTTGTTGCGCCTTCTTTAAGGCCTAATATTTCGTAATATTTTTTCATATAGTAGAATAAAAATTTATAAATAGTATAAGCTAATTTCCAAGATTATAAACACCTAATAACCCACTTTGATATGATCTTGTGTTATATCCATTAACTTCGCTAATGTTGACATCCACTGTTCCATTAATATTGGCATTGGTTGATATATATCCGCCATCAACTTCAACACTTCCTTCAACATCAACAGTATTAACAACTCTTACCTCTTGAGTGAAATCAGGTGTTGTTATTAATCCCATATTTTGCAAAAAAATTCCCCATATACCAGTACCTATAAAAACTAGTAAAAATAAATGAGCATATTGCATTTTATTAGACCTATTATTAGGTTTATCTGGGGCATGATTTTCATTTTCAGTTTTAGATTCAGTTTTGGTTTTTTTATAACTTTTACTTGCTGAAACTTTCTTGCTACTTAACATTGAGGTATTCATTAATTTATCATAAGCTTCCTTAAGCTTATTAGTCTCCTCTACAAAAAATTCCTCATTATTATTTTTCTTTGGATCAAGTTCCTTTGAAAGTTTGTTATATGCTTTCTTAATTTCTTGTTTTGTTGCGCCTTCTTTAAGGCCTAATATTTCGTAATATTTTTTCATTTTTATTGATTTTTGATTTAATTAGATTTAATTTTTTTATAACTATTCTTTCTCTGGATTATTAAGCACATCCCACAATTCACTCTCTTTTAAAGTTTCTAATAACATTTTATGCTCTTGTATGTGAATATTATTTGAGTCTCGCTCAAAAGCAATTAAACAATCATCTAACGATCCTTGAAGATCACCAAGAGACTGCTTACACTTACTCCTATTAAAATATATATTAGGAATTGAATCATCCATTAATATTGCCCTATTCAAGTCATCCAGAGCTTGTGAATTATTGCCGATTTGCATTTGAGAAAAAGCTCTACTAGTTAGTGTAATGGGTCTATTATTATCTATACTTAGAGATTTATTAAAATCATTAATGGCATCTACTTCATCCTCTAGGTATGACTTAGCCAAGCCCCTATTGTCATAAATTTGTGCATAATTTTTATCATTTGACTTTTCGAAACCGTCTAAATCAATAATTTTTGAGCAAATTTTTACTGCATCTTCATATCTACGATAATTATTAATATACAAACCTGATAATGCAATGTATGATGGCAAGATCAAAGGATCTATTTCAATTGATTTTTCCAGACAATTTAAAGCATCATCAAAACTTTGATTATTGATGTTTTGAAATGCAGTTTCATAAAGGTCTAAAGCCTTCTGGTCGAATGTTGTTTTTTCGTTAGTTTGAACTTTTAGACTAGTTGGCCTCTCTACTAGGTTCATAGGCAATTCTCCAATTAATGATTTTCTAATTTTAATAGCATCATCATTGGACTCATTGACCATATCAATAAATAACGTTTCTTTTTCTTTATCAGTAAGTGTAGATATCTTATCATCATTTGAATTATACATTGCCATATATAAAATAAATTCACCATCCTGAATATTAAAATATCTTTGAAGTTTCAAATGAAAATAAAAAAACACATCTCTTTGCTCTATATTTTTAATTAGTGGTTTAAGGATATTAATTTCGATTTTGTAATCAAAGCCTTTTGATTTTTCAATCGTTAACAAAGAATTACAAAGTTGGATTAGTTCATATTTTGAAAATGACTCAATTAAGTTATCACAAACTTTTTTTAATGCGGGAGACTCAAAAATATCTATGGATTTATTAAAGATATTAAAGACAGAATACATAACAAATTCTTTAAATAATTTTGAAGAAATAAATTTTTCTAAATCATCGACACTGTGATAATTTTCAATTGCAACAAAAGAGTTGTTTTTACTGGATTGAATTTGAAATAGTATTGATAAAATCATTACAGATTCAGAGGAATTAATATCAAATTCAAAATCAGGTATAATTGATTTTATCAAAGGTGAAGAAAAAGGATGTCCAAATTCAATATCCTTAGTATTTGTATTGCCAGTAATATCAGTCCAATCAAGACTCCGAACAGGCGAAATATCAATCCTGAATAGGCTTACTCCCTTAGACAACATAATTTTACAATTATCAAGATTTAAACAAGAAATCTCGCCAGTATGTAGATTCAACCAATCTTCAACAGATTTAAAATCTAATTTTAAAAATGATGAATTAGAATTAAACTTTGAGATAATGGAGTTGAATTTTTCAACTGATTCCCTTAATTCGTTAAAAATAAAAATTGAGCTTTCCTCTTTAGAGGGGATAAATTGAAAATAATAAATATCAGTTTCAATATTTGCATCAAATAATTCTACTAAATAATCTTCCGATGAAATAAACTTTCGGAGAAATTTTTCTGCATTATTTTTATGTCTAGACTGAATTGAAGACATGATAACTTATGAACTTTCAATATTGTCAGATTCATCATTTTTTTTAAAATCAATAAAATTTTCTTCATAGTTTAAAATACCTAAGTAATCGATTTTACCAAATCTTTGAAAAAGAATCAAATCTGAAACACTTAAACATTTTCTTAGATTTATTATAAATTCCTTTTCTAAATCTTCTTCAATTTCATCGGCCGCAATGATTCGTAAAGAAATTTCCATTAAAGTAAGTTCTTGTAATAAGTTTAATTTTCCTTTCTTTATTTTATTAAAAACAGACTTTTGATATTTAGTTATATCAGAACTACATTTTTTCAAATATTTTTCTAAGTTGTCTGATAAATCATCAGATGAAAAGTAGGGTGAGTTTTTTTCAATATTTTTAAGAGCTTCTATCTCTCTCTCATCAATATCACCATCGCAGGCAATGGCAGATACTGCTGTTTCTAATAAAATGTTTGTATAATTAATTGCTTCCATAATATTATTTTTTAAATCCAATTCTTGGCTTATCTATTTTGTTATTAGTATCCTTGTTCTCAAAATCTTTATGAGCTTGACTGTAGGAGTCAATTGTAGTCTTTGATACTGATGGTTTAAATGATTTTATCACATCTTCTATAACTTTATTCGATATTCTTTGATCGGCCAAAGCAGCAGCGTGAGCTGCTTTGTTTACTATAAAATCAATATCACTTGAAACTAGGTTTTCTGTTAATTGTGAAAGTTTATCATAATCAATACCTATTTCAGAATATCTTTTATTTAAGAATATTTCAAAAATACTTTTTCTAGCCTCAAAATCAGGTGGTCCAACATACAACTGTATTTCTAAGCGGCCTGTTCTAAGTATAGCTTCATCAATCAAATCGGGCTTGTTTGTAGTTGCAATTACAAAAATTCCTCTTTCAGAACATTTGTTTATTTGAGCTAGAAACTCATTTACTCTGGATGAAATTGACTGGTGACTATCCTGAGTTCTTTTAGGCATAACCGCATCTACCTCGTCAAAACAAATAACAGTTGGAGAGTTTTGTTCAGCTTGGGTAAATAGATTACCTATTTTTTCCTCCCCTCCACTAACATAAATAGAACTCAAATCGGATGGTTTGATTAAAAAAAAGTTATACCCTGCTTCTTCACAAAACTTTTCGGATATAAATGTCTTACCACATCCAGGTGGACCATATAAAAGCATGCCGTTAGGGACAGTTACACCATATTTTTTAAAATGTTCAGGTTTATTTAAAACATCTAAAACTTTAGTTTTAAGTAATTCTTTAAGTGAATCCATTCCTCCAATGTCATTGAAACCATTACCTATTTTTTTCTGTTTTTTTACAGGTTTAGAGTTTTGTTTTTCTAGCAAAATCTCTCTATTCAAATACTTTAACATACTAGTTAAGGAATCAAATCTCTTATCAGAATCAAAGTCTAAAGATTTTGTAATAATATTTTTTAAATGATCGTCTTGATTGTTTAGAAAATTTAATGGATTATTTCTGTTTTCTAAAAAAACATCCACCTCATCTGGGTTATTCAAATTAGTTTGTTTTTCAACAAACCATGGTGGAATTCCTTCAATTAAATGAAATAATAGTGCACCAATATTAAACTGGTCAGATTTAGGGGTAAAAACGTTATTGAAAGATTCACTAGAAATCAAAAATGGGGAGACTCCGTCGATATGGCTAAACTTAAAAGAACTTTCAAAATTTCTTAAATTAATTAAATTCCTTAGAATTATTTTTTCTGATCCAGTTGATAAATCAAACATAATATTATCCAAGGACAATCCATTGAATAAAATTGGGGGATCAGAATTATGTAGCGTATTACAAATATTAATTACTTTTTCAATAATACTTACAGCCTCAATATCACTCAATGGGCCAACTCTTTTAATCCTATCTAGGGCACTTTCTCCACTTATAAATTTAGAACTGATATACCTAAATTTTTCAAGTTGATGACTAAACTCCCCATAATCAATAAGGGTTGGAAGTCCGGGTATTCCTAATTTTAAATAGGATATTTCTTTTAGCTTTCCATCATTATCTAAATCATCCCTAGAAATTTTTGAAGCATTGTAAATACTTAAGTTTACCAGTTTAGAATCTTGTAAGTTTTTAGCACTGTAGGTTTCGCAAAAAGTAAATGAATCAATTAAATGTTTTATTTCATACTTATCATTTATTATATATCCCTTCTTAAAACTCATATCATAGATTAATTTCCTAAAATGTCATCTCTGCTTGATCCTTTTGGATTGGGAAGAAGTTGCCAAAGTTCCCTGCAATATGATAAAATTCTTTCTTTGCTAGGATTTGAAGCTGCTTCAGCAAGACCTTTATCAAGAATTGTTCTTGCTTTTGATTTGTCAGACCATGGCTGAGAATCAAAACTTTCGTTAAAATTTTGTAAAAGTCCAATATAAATTGCAACACCATGGCTACTTTCAAGTAAACCAACCATTAAACCAAGTAATTCATCAGTTAATTCTTGTGCCATTTTACTGTCTTTATTATTGATAACAATCTCCATTTGTCCTTTTATTCTTGAAAGCTCACCTTCAATTTTCTTGTTTTTACTTTCATTGTTTTGTTCTTCAAGTTTATAATATGCATCTTTTAATGCTTTTTCTTTATTTGGCCATGATGCACCCTGTTCTAATTTATCTAACTTATTAAATGACTTCCTTAAATCGTCTCTTGTTTTCATTCTAGTATCATAGTCATTTTTTCTGGATTCATAATTGTTTTTAGCCTCTTGAACTTCAGATTTAATCTTATTTAGTTCATTTTTATCTAAACTTTCATTATTATCTTCTAGTTGACTTATCTCCTCTTCAATTTCTATCAACTTATCATCAAACCAAGAATCATCTTCATCTTTTTGTTTTTGCACATCAAAGTCAATATCAATAGTATCATTCAAATATGGAATATCCACCGACATTTTCATTACTCCATCTCTAATAATTTCTAAAAACAAATTTACTTCTGAATTTTTTGGAAGTAATTTTGAAATATCATTTCCAGTGAGCTTAACAGTGTGGACATAAATTTGATTAATTGCCCGAGTACCCTCTGCATCATTTCCTCCTTGATATATAGATATATTAATTTCATCATCGCTACCAGGTCTAACATCTTTTATTGTTTTTAATCCAGTTTTTTCTCCACTAGCAGGCATGGTAACACCTTTTTCCAAGCCTTTGAAATAAAAGAAATTAGCCTTACCATTATCACCCAATGCTTCTACCCCATAAGAATAAGCTAAGGTTGCATTTCCTGCTTTAACTCCTTGAATAATCGTAATTTCAGATGGTTCGCAATCAAGTTTATCACCTCCTTCGTTAGTAACTATAATTTCAAATGTATTTGGTTTCCCTTCAACTAATGAAAGATCTACTATTTCTCCAGTGGTGTCAAATTCAGTTTTGTCACTTTCCCATGCCCCATCACTTCTTTTTACTGAAAAATTTAACTTTTCAAGAACCTCTCCCTCTGTTTTCTCTTTATTTAACTTAACTACTAACATTTCTTCTGTTTCTACACTTTGAGATTCATAAGAAAGTTCTAATTGTATTTTTGTTGTATCTCTGGTTTGATCAACTATTTCTTCAGAAACTTCAAATTGAGTTGCATATATAGCTGCTCCTCTGGCTACAATTGTCATTGGATCAACAGAAGTATTAGGCTTTTTAATTTGTTTTTCTACTAAGGATCTTAATACCGGCGAAAATGTGGGACCACCAACTAAAATTAAGGAATTCAAAGATTTTCCTTCAATATTATTTCGTTTCAATAACTCCAAAGATATATCTATAGCTTTTTGAAATATAGGTTTAACTACTTTTTCTAGTTCTGTTTGAGATACTGTAAAATCAATTTCAATTTCTTCTCCATTATCATCATTAGGGTAAACTCCTAGATCTGAAATAACATCATAAGTTTTATTAAACGAAAGATCAATTTTAATTTTTTCAGCTTCAATCTTTAAAGCATCTTTTAATAATATATTTTTTTCGTCATCATCCAAATAAGATTGAATAGAATAATTATCTTTTAAATATGGAATTAATAATCCATCAACAATGGCATTATCAAGTGTTTTTCCTCCTAGCCAATTATCTCCGTCAGTATCTTTAACTTGCATAATTCCGTCTTCCATTTTGACCAAACATACATCGAAAGTCCCCCCTCCAAAATCAAAAATTAATAGATTTCCATCTTTTGTCTTTTCATCTAACCCATATGCCATAGCAGCTGCAATTGGTTCTTGAAGAAGTTCGACTTGAGAAATACCAGCTAATTCTGCAGCTTTTTGAGTAGCAGACTTTTGGTTATCATTAAACATGGCAGGAATAGTAATAACAGCAGATTTAATGACCTCATTTTGTAAATATGATTTTAACCTTTTCAAAACTTCAGATGAAAGCTGTTCTGAGGTAAAGTCTTCATTACATATTGATGAATGATATTTTTTATCTGAACCCATGGTTCTTTTAAATTCGATGAAAAAATTAGATTCTGAGGATTTTCCAGCTTTTAAAGCCTTTAGCTTATCTGCTTTAAGAGTGTTATAGGCTCTAACTCCAGACATAACAGATCCTTTTTTTCTATAGCCAACACAAGAAGGTGTTGTATCAAGCCCAGTGTCACCTTTGCATATGACACTTTCACCTTTTTCAATTTTGGTAATTGCTGAGTTAGTAGTTCCTAAATCAATTCCATATTTAATTCTTCCCATAATTTTTAATTTAATCGTTTTGACTCACCTCAACTTGTGCGGCTTGAATCATTTTACCTTTATAATTAATTTGAGGTTTTATAATTCTAGTTATAATTTGAGTTCCTTTTTCTATTTCTTCATTAAAAACAAAATTTGCTTCTAGATTCATGCCCGATGAGTAAGGTTTATTTAACAGTTCTATAACTTCGTATTCATTAGCATTCAATGATTGAATTAACTTTCTAACAGATGCTGAAAGTTGTTTATAGCCTCTAATGGAGCTATCCATCCTAGATAAGTTGGTAGACATTCTTACTATCTCATCTGCTACTCTTTTAGCAAACGAATGATCAGTTTCAACAGATTTAGATGAAAACTCGCTAGAAGTCTTTTCAGAAAGCCAGTCAGCTAATTTCTGACTATCCTCAACTTGTTTTTCAAGTACTTCTTTTTGTTTTAGTGAGATTTTTTTAGTTTCAATATTCCATTTATTATTTAGAAAAATATAAACAATCAATACTAACAGTAGTGAAACTGAAATAAAAATTATTCCTTTTTGGCTTTTATCATCTAAATCATTACTTATACGATCTAAATCGGAATTGGTAGAATTTATATTTTTTGAGTTATTAGAAATTTTAGCATTCGATTCAGAAATATTATTATTCAATATTACTGTTTTATCATCTAATAATTCTGTTTTTTCTGAAACATCTAAAATTTCTTTCTTTAGATTGGAATTATATTTCTCTATTAGGTTAGTCAAACGTTCACTTAAATAATTATTAACAACTATTAAAGAGTCAATTTTAACAAGTGAATTATCAATTCTTGAATTTAATTTGTTAACTGAGTTGCTAAACTCTATTGAATTATAATCTAATGCATTTGCTAATTTATTAATATCAGAAATTATAGATTCATTCTTAATATTTATTTCATTAGATAATTTTAATTCAATTGAATTAACTAGAGAATCAACATAAGTTTTTTTTAGAGGGATCTTTTTTTGAGAATAAGAAGAAAGACTTAGTGTCAATAAGATCAAAAATAATATTCTATTTTTCATATTAATAATATTTATGGCATTCCAAATTTATATCCTTCATAAATACACTTAATGATTAGTGGATGCGAATTTAATTTATCAAAATAGGGCTTTCTAAATTGTCTGTAAATCCATTTTCCAATCCAAAAAAAAGGCGCACCCCAAAATGCAAAAAATATATCAACAAATAATATGATTGGAGCCCCTTCGGTAAAAAGCATTGAAACTCCATTAACTACTGCATAAATTAAAAGAGTGTATATCATAGACAAATTACTTTTACCTTGAACCTCTTTATAGCAATTAATACAACACTTAACCTCAAGACCGCCATTTTTAAAGTAAGTATATTGATTAGAGAACAACTCCATTTTATGCATTTTAACTCTCAAGGATTTAGAACCTACTTCCTTTTCATTGCAAAATCCACAAATATTAGCTTTTAACTCATCTTCACAATGTTTAATAGTTGTGTTAGCTCTTTCAATTGTTGATTCCTTGAAACTTATTGATTTTGCATACTTGTATGAACTTAAATAATCTTTGTCATCTTGTGTTTTATTAAAACACAAAATACCACATTGCATAATTTGATTAGCCAATTTATCAGAAATGGATTGATATTGCATATCATCTTTTCCTAAAATATCTTTCAATAGTTTTAAATGTGATAATGAATTTTTAATTAAATCCTTACCAATTTCAACTCCTTTTGAATGATCTTCATTTACTAAATTATTTGCATCGTTTATTAAATGTCTTAGAGATTCTAAGGGTTCATTAATCAATGAAAAATTAAAAGATTGACTTAATTCATTATTTGAATTTTTAATGATAGATGAAATTTCTGTTGATGAAAAGTTTTGATTAAATAATTGTAAAATATTTTCATTAAAAAACTCCAAAACATCTTCCCGGCTTATAGCATTTTCATTCCCAGTAATTAAATTAGATAATTCATGCAGTTGTTTTGAAAATATTAATTCTGATTTGAGCCTTAAAGCTTCCTTAAGTAGACCGACTGATGTCTTAGTGTTTTCAAAATTATTGTTTTTGTCTTTAGCTAAAGACTTTAATAATAACAATGTAGAGAGGTTATTGTAGGCAGAAAAATTTGACTTTGATATTGACTTGTCTTTAATAACTTTTCTCCATATATTTTCTGATTTTTCAAAATTTCCTTTGTTAAGATTCTCTAAAGCTATTTTATCAATTGAACTGTTTTCAATAAACCAGAACAATGAATATTTAATCTTATTTGGATCCAGTAAAATTTTATTTTCTGCATCATTAATTAATGATTCTGACCTATTTATTTCTAAAAGGTTAAAAAAACTTAGTTCATATGGGAGAGCAAGATGCTTTCCAATTTTAGAATATGCTTTAATTTTAGATAAATTCTTCTGAATATTTTTAACCCCAGAGTTGGAGATGACGCCAAGAAAACGATAGGGATTATTATTAAACATAAAATTTATTTATGATTTGGGTATAAATTTGTTTGTAAGTTCTCTTCTTTAATTCCATGATCCTACATTTTAATAAACTAATAAACCAATAATATACAAAAAATAGGAAAAAATGATAAGAGGGATATTTTTTAAACTAATTTTTCCAAAACCATACAATATTGTTATAAGTATTGTAAAAATTAGAAGAATGAACAAAGACCAAAACATGAGATTTCCATCCATTACATAATCACCAAGGTTAAAAATTCCAAGTCTTTCAATTTTTACATCTAATGAAATTGGTGGATAAAATATTGAATATATAAATACTGGAAAGCCTATTCCAATGCAAATATCAAAAATATTCGATCCATATGTGTTTGAAAAAGAATCATTGAATTTATTATTTTCAGCATCTTTAATTGAAAGAATTGTATCGGGGATACTTGATGAAATAGCCGCAATAAAGAAAGCACTTACAAACAAATTTATACCTAAATCATTCGAAATTTCTTCAACAACAAAAACCAAATTGTAACATGCAATCGAAATTACTAAAACTGATATTATAATTACATAAAAAGAATTTATAGTATTAATATTTTTTGAACCAATAAGGTTAAATATCCTTAAGTTAATTAATGATTTCAAATAATTATAATTTCTACCATTCTTAAATTTTTTGATATATATATCTTCCTGAACTTTAATATCATTATTCTTATTTCTTTTACAATAAACCAAAATAATATAAATGATATAAACAGAAATAAGCATTAAGGCATAATAAATATTAAAGCCAATTAAAAAACCCAAACCAAGTAACATTATAGAAATTATCAAAAAGAATCCATCTTGTCTTACAATTTTTTTGTCAACAGAAAAGAAATTAATTTTATTTTTTTTGTATGCAAAAAAAAATGCAATTACAGGAATAACAGCAATGTTAAAAGCAGAGCTACCTATTATGGTGGCAAAACCTGCTGAAAAACCTTCTATATCTTTAAAGAAGAATAAAAATAAAGAAGAGATCATTAATTCTGGTAGTGAAGATGCAATTGCATTAACTGTAGGTCCTTTAATTCCTTCTCCTAAATTTCTCGTTAGATAGTTTGCAGCAAGATCAAAACTTGATGAAACTTTCCACATTAAATAAATAGAAAAAAAAATTTTAATAATTGATATTATCATAGTTAAACTAAAGTCAAATTTATGATTATTATAATAAAAAAATACCTTTTTTAAACTTACGTATTTGTTTGATAACTAAAAAAATTTTAA
>MDTD01022504.1_pt1 | contig 13556 bp, 3 predicted proteins | sample 811221 | NCBI WGS metagenome assembly MDTD01 (sample SAMN05326646, study PRJNA326480) | marine metagenome | isolation source: seawater | place: Pacific Ocean: South West | collected 2011
TGCTAATGATGGAACTCCTTTGGTTAACGCTTTCGCTGTAGGCCAGACCGTGCAAATACAAAGATCAAACCAGGTGATCTTGGGCACTTTTTCTATTGCTAAACTTACTAATTCTGTGATGGTCCTTGCTCATTATTCTACAAGCGGAGAGTATTATCACCAAATAACCAAGGAAGATCTAATGCCTGTTATAAGTACTCCAGAAAGTTTAAGAATATTGGTTAAGGTTGTTGAAGATCCCGATGTAGATCCATTTTTAGATAATACGTTCGAGGCAAACTGGACTAAAGATTATTTTATATTCGATCCAGACTACGGATCATCTGTAACATTCTCTTCAGAAAATACAGAAAATGCATACGGCGACGGATACAAAGCTCATCGACCAAAAGGTCCAAACAGTTTAAAGGCAACATTTGATTTAAACTTTACAAACAGAAGCTCGAGGGAAGCTAATGCAATACTTCATTTTATAGAAAATAAACTAGGACAACACGAAGAATCTGGAAGTAGGCAATATACTTTAGACTATGATCAAGGTATAGAAGGTTTTTATCTTGATGGAGCTACATTATTTTTTCCGTATCTTAATACAGAAAACTTGGTAAGAAAATTTTATTGCTTTCAATTTGATCATACAATAGAAACAGAAGATGTTCATAATATAAATTTAAGTATTTTTAATAATAGTACAAGTATTTTAAATAGAAATGATTATATGTATGTTAATCGTCCTGATGTATATGATGAGGATAGAGTATATAGAAAGAATGATGTTGTATATGTAGAGGAGAATGATGGGTACTATTATCATATAGGAGAAGCTAGCTCAAGAGGCGATCCTCCTATTAGCACGCATTTTATTACAGGAAAAATTACATCAATAAATCAAAATATATGGACTCGAGAATTTCACTGGTTTCCGTCTACAACATTTACTGTTCAACATAACCCTGACATTATAGAAATATCTGGTAATAACTCTGCATATACTCAATACTTGCCAGGTAATAAAGTTAATATTAATGTATTAAAATTTACTTTAAAATTTGAAAACAGAAGCGCTGAAGAAGCTTACGCAATAATACATTTCTTGGAGTCGCATTTAGGTTATAAATCATTTCTGTATACCCCTCCAGCCCCATACAATAGGAAGCGGAGATTTATTTGCACAGAATGGACTCATACTTATGCATTTAAAGATAGCCATACTGTATCCGCTAATTTTGAACAATTTACTATAGGACAGAATACGCCATTAGACGACGACGAAATTGATGGCTTAAATGTGGCCGCAGAAAAAGACGAAGCTAGGCTGGTATTTAATACAGAAATAGATTTAAGATCTTCACAAACTCCTGCATCTGGTCAAACTTTTAAACTTAGAAATATAATAGAAATAGAAAATATTGGGGAAAAGAAAGCTGAAAACATAACAGCCACCATAACAGATGACACATATAATAAATTTTCCAAAAGCACACTTGGAGAATACGCCACATCTGCTGGGGGATTACAATCTTTAACTTCTGTAGAGAATTATAATAATTCTGAAACTGGAGTATTTATTTATATCACCGGAGGTACAGTGTTTGCCCAAGATAATCTAGGTAGAATATCACAAATCGATTCCAACAACGGTACTTTAAAGAGTCGATCAAACCCCATAGGCCATCAAAGTCTACATCTATTGCAAGGCAAAACTAATCTAGACCCTGGAGAAAAAATATATATAGAAGTTTCTGCTAATGCATCTAGTTCTGAGCAAAACGAAGCTTATACAGCTAAACTTAATCTACAATATAATACCGAAGGGTCTACAGATTCACAAACTAATTCAGCAGAAATTAATGCACATATAGCGTACGAAAAATCTAAAGAAGAAACTATAGATATAGATATAAATGGTACAGAATTGGCTGGAGATATATATATTAAAAAATATTCTGCAGATTTATTCGCAGAAGTTCACGCTGTAGATCCAACAAATCAAATTGATAATTTTAGAGCAAGCGCAATGAGAGAATCTGGGAAACTAGCAGAACCCAAAAATCAAGAAGAGTTAAATTCTATACTTTTAGATAATGGTGTAGAGGGGATTTTAGTCTTGGGGGTTATTTTTCACGCTGGGGGATGGCGATATGCTTCCGATTTATCTCCTTTTACTTTGTCTGGTATATCTGGATCTAATGGAGATATTTTAGCAATAAAAACTGGAGATAATGCTCGAGAAATGGATTCTTTTGTGGCGATATCTAATGATGACGCAGCTACAATAGACGCTATTATAATAGAAAACACAGGAGTAAATTCTCTTGCTAATATAAATCTTAAATCTATATTAGTAGAAGAGGCAAACGCTCAAGGGCTAACTCTTTCAGATATAAAAACAATCAACTTTAACATATATGGGGTTATATTTTCAGACTCTACTGATCAGCCCGCAATAACATCAGGCTCTGGATTTTTAGCGCATCAAGATGTAAATATAAATATTAAAGAAAATGCTTTTGTTATAGGTAAGGGTGGTAGAGGTGGAGATGGTATGTTCTCTGAAGGTAAAATAGATGAAAATGATGGAAGCAAAACTTCTATTCCGTATTTAACTCCACCACAGTCTGGAGACAAAGGAGGTAACGCTTTAGAAATATCCGAAACTAATGTTCTCGTTAATTTTGTAATAAATTTACCTACAAACGGAGGCATATTTGGAGGCGGCGGAGGTGGTGCAGGAGGTAATGTAGATCAAGATCAATATTTTGATTGGCCTATATCTGTGTCGTCTTTTATAGATTTTAGCGGCGGCGGTGGAGGCGGAGCTGGCATGGGAGAATCTGGAAATATTATGGGAATATCTGGAAATATAAATTCTGGAGGTGACGGAGGAGCAGCAAAAACACACTCTCTTTTGTACGAAATGAAACCTGGAGCTAATGGAGGCGGACCAGGAGAAGATGGTGCAGATAACGACCAATCAAAAATGTTTGCTGTAAGTGGAGGAAAAGCTGGATTTGCACTACTATATTATAGTGGCAATTTAACTATAAATAATCAATCCGCAACAAATTTAAAGGGAGGATCAAAAATTAAGTAATGGAACCTGGAAGTTCAGAAAAAAATATAACAAAAGAAATATTCAAACTAGAGTCAGACGCGATTGTGGAAATGTTTGAAATAGATTTCTCGCATTTACAAAACGATTTTTCTTTTTTAAGCAAAAAACACAAGACAGACCTTGGGCCTGAGCCTGTATATAGATTCTGTGCTTCTGTTAATAACACCAATCCAATTATTTGGCAAGGTAAATCTTATCAGCCGCTGCCAATATTTACTTCAGATTTTGAATTACCTTCTGATGGAAGATTGCCAAGACCAAAACTATCTATAGCAAATCCTTCTGGATTACTATCTACAATTGTTTTAATGAATTATGATTTTCATGGATGTAAGGTAACTAGAAAAAGAACATTTGTAAAGTTTTTAGATGATGCAAACTTTAGGTCTAGAAGTGGAACCCCTACGAACCCAAGTGGCATGGCTGATCCTAATGCTCATTTACCCGATGATATATTTTTTATAAATAGAAAAACAGCAGAAACTAAAGAAAGTATAGAATTTGAATTAACTTCTATGCTGGAAATGGAAGGGATTATTTTTCCCGCTAGAGAAATGTTAGCTGATCATTGTTCTTTTAGGTACAGAGGAGAAGGTTGCGGTTATTCTGGTGGGCCATGTGGAACAGAAACAGGGTCTACATTTGCAAAGTATGGCATCACTAAGTTTACAGACCCAAGAACCAATCAAGTTATACAAAGTAGTACATGGGGAGGAAACAAACAACACTTTTTAGATAGTATAAAATGGGATGTAGATAGGGGTTATGAAAAAGGTAATGTTGTAAACTGGCCAGGCCACAAAGAGCCGTATGTTCCTTCTATATTTGTATGTATTCAAACACATGAAGATCCTTCTCCTAATCCATATATATCTAAAGATTTCTGGATACTAGATAGTTGCGAAAGGACTTTAGCGTCTTGCTTAAAAAGATGGGGAGCTAATTTATCTAATGGAGAGGCTGTGCCTTTTGGAGGTTTTCCAGAAACCGCCAGCTTTAAACATAGATAAAATGTGCGGGTACTCTGATCTACTGCTTGAAGAGATTAAGACAGAAGCTAGATTAAGCTCTGATGAAATCGCTGGCGTAATATTTAAATTTGACAAGTTAATATTTATGAAAATGGATAATCTTGCTAAAGATAAAAGTAGTAATTTTGAGATCGATCCAAAAGTAATTTTGCTTAAAGATAAAATACATTCAATTTTTCATTCTCACCCTCAATCTGATGCACACCCTTCAGAAAAAGATAAGAATATATTTCGCAATCATAACATACCTATTTTAATATATAGTTGTATTTATGATAATTTTGTATTTTTTAATGAGGAAGGGTGTAAACCTATAAAGGTATAAGGTATGAAAAAGATTTTCTTGCACGGAGTTTTTAGGGATCACTTTGATGAAGAGTGGGAGTTAAACGTTGCGTCTCCTTCAGAAGCCGTAGAAGCTATAGATGTTAACACTGATGGTAGGTTTAGACAGATGTTAATTAATTTAGCTCAAGACGGCAACGATTTTGCGATAGCTTCTATAGGAGAAAAGAAAAGAAAAAAAATATCTAAATTTTTAAAAAAAGATAAATTTGACGAAAGTTTATTAAAAGATATATTCTGTAATGACGATACTTTAAAACTTCATTCTAGTGATGATGAAATACATTTTATACCTGTAGTTGATGGTCAATTTATTGTGGCGCCTATGCTTGGAGCTGCAGCTGCGGGAATAGGTGCTGCTGCCACCGCCATAGGAGGTATGAGCTTGAGTAGTATGGCTTTTAATATATTAGCCCCCATAGCTATATCAGGCATCGCTAACGCTTTGTTTCCGTCTCCTAAAGTTAGTGATCAAACACGAAGAACTAAGTCGTACTTGTTTGACGACAGACCAAATACAACCGCTCAAGGCGCGCCGATTCCTGTGGGATACGGAACTCTTAAAATAGGTTCTAATACAATATCATATAATAGAACTAATAAAGATAAGTCTGGAGCTGCTAAAGGCGCGCTAATAGAAACATTTACAACATATAATGTATATGATGTTATTTCTGAAGGTCCAATCGCAGGGCTGTGCGACACCGCTGGAAATATATGTGGAACTAAAAATGATGGGGATATGAATTCATACAGAACCTTTAATGACAATTTAGCATTAAAGTCAATATTTTTGTCAGATATGGCAATTATGAATCACCCCACTCAAACTTTAAATTTTTTGTTAAACGAGAATGACGTTCAACCCACAGGGACTCTTGGATATATGGATGGAAGTCTTGAGCCAGCCTATGGTTTTTTTGTGGCAGGAGAATCTGAGAGCTCGTCTTCTTCTGGGCTTCCTGGGCCAGACAAAGGGTCTAATAGACCACCAGCAGTACTAACTGGATTGCCGACAGTATTCCAAGACGCTCAGGGTAATGGGGCTAAAGTGTTTTCTTACCCAATCACTAGAACTCATACCCAAATGCTTAAAGTAACATTTTCGCCCAAGCAAATGTTTCATAATTGGACGGATCAAAGAGTTAGAAGGGGATTTTTTGGTATTGGTGCGAGATCAAAATCAGTATCTGGCACAAGTGCTATGGAAATTAAAGTCGTAGCTTGCATTAGAGACGGGCCAGCTACTATACCTTTAGTATATCCTAGAGAAAAAGGTTGGGGTGGAGGAGAAGGTGGAACATCATGGTCTTCTACAAGTAATTCTCAAAGAAGGGTAGTAACTTTTTTAAGTTCAGAAAACCAAGCACAAGATCCAGTACCATGGCAAAATAATGAATTGATCTTAACAGTAAAATTTGCGCGAGCAATATTTTTTGGAGATAACTCTGTATTTAGTTTATGTAATAGTATATTTAATTTTATAGAAAAATTTAGATTAGCAATATCTAATACTCAAATTCTAAGTGGATCAAGTAATTTTGCGAATGCTGCCGGTAAAAATTTGATAGAAGCTATAGATGATATTTATGCAGATGATCAATACAGAGATCAGAGGACTAGTACTGGGGAAATATTAGTTGATGTCGTTGCATCTTTACGTACTGGAAAGTCGCCAACTGAAATAGCATATAACTATTACAGTAAAATCATGCCTTTAATTAAAAAAGAAACTTATAAAAAATATGGCATAAGTAATAGAGAAGGATTTCGTGTTTTAGGCTCAGACGGAATGATATATTTGTGTGGCAAGACTCAATACTCTGAAATAATTATTAATGGTATATGTACTAGTCCCGCTGGATTGGATATGCATTTTGCATTGCCTTACTTTGGAGAAAATGAAAGTTTGGTTCTTACTTTGTGCCGTTTGACGAGAGAACTCAGCGACCCAAAAGATCTTAGAGAAAAATCTACAAATATGAGTTTATCTGCAATTACGTCTATGGATGGATTGATGGGCAAAACTATAAAATACTCTCACCCTGGCGTAGCTTGCGTAAAAGTTCCTTTTGATGCTGTAAATTTTCCTCAGCTACCAGAAAGAAATTATGTAGCAAAATTAAAAAAGATTGCCGTACCATCTAATTATAATCCTTTGTCAAGAAAATACCATGGGGCTTGGGATGGTTTATTTAAAGGTCAAACTAAGCAAGATTTATCGTACGGAGGAATCAAAGAACAACACCTTGAGTGGACTGATAATCCTGCTTGGATACTAGCGGATATATTGCTTAATAGAAGGTACGGAGTAGGTTCTTTTGGTTTTACTATAACAGATATTGACATATGGAAACTATATGCTGCCGCTAAATTTTGCGACGAACTAGTTGAAACAGGGTTTCCTTTGGAAAATCCAAAAAGAAAATTTACAAGTACCGCATCGCAACAAAGTAAAAATGTATTCTTATCTACAAAACCTAGCGAAAATTCATTTTCTGTTACAGTAGATTACGATCACACAAACGTGCAAAGCGAGAAAGAAATGTCTTTTATTAGTGAATTTAATTTGGGAAACAGTAATTCAAAATACGCCGCAGGAAGAAAGGTGGCTTTTTTTATGAGCGACGGGTCTATTGAAGAAAGGACGGTCATCAGTATCCACGCCCCGACACAACAGATTAGTTTAGTGGGGCCTAACTTTTGGGATAATGTATCTACAGATAAATCAACAGGAATTTCTACAGGAACTTGTGTTATGTCAGTTAGTTACCCTATTGTAGAGCCTAGATTTTCTGCTAATATGCTCTTTAAAGAAAAAGAAGAAGCTCTAAGAGCTGTAAAAGAAATATGTACTGTATTTAGAACAGTAGTTGCATATAGTGCCGGAAAAGTATCTTTTGCTTCTGAGTTTAAAAAAGACCCCTCAATGATATTTGCAGATTCTAATGTCACGGAAGAAGGTTTTAGTTATGCTGGTAGCCCTAGGACATCAAGAGTTACAGCTTGTAAAGTTAGATACGCAGATAAGTTTGACGGTTTTAAAAGTAAGGTAGAATATTATGAAGACTCTGGTGGAATTGATAAGTTTGGTTATAAGCTAGAAGAAATATTGGCTGTTGGATGTACCTCTAGGGGGCAAGCTAGAAGGCTAGCAAAGTTTACAGTACTAGCTCCAAATTTAGAAAATGAATATGTTACTTTTGAGGCTGGAATGGAAGCTTCTTTACTATCTCCAGGCGCAATAATTGAAGTATCTGACTCTAGACGTTACGGAGAAAATGCAAACGGAAGAATTAAAAAAGTACAAACTTCTACAAGATCTGTTTTAGTAGATAAAGTTATGGATGATTTATCTTTTTATAACCCCAGCATGCCAAATGATCCCAGAAACCCTGTAGAGCTTACAATTATGTGTGGAAGAGGCTATGAAATTGTTGGAGAAAATTCAAAAGGAGCTAAAGATAAAACAGGGTTATATAAAAAAATGTTTGGTCTTGCTAAAAATTTAGACGCTTTTGATGTTCAGGAACAAATGTCTATGATATCTGGAATATCTAGACCACAACTATTATACTTTGATGGTTTCGTAGATCATGTATCTAATTCCATAATAGATTTAAAATCTAAATTTAAATTCAGCGTGATCGTTGGCGGCCCAACAATTATAAGTAATGATCATGGGTTGGTAAATGGAGATGTGGTAAGGTTTACAAGCTTTGGTAGACTGCCCACTGGAATAGAATCTAATAAAGACTATACGGTAGTGATCACCGACCCAGATCAACAAAAAAATTCTTTTGACATTTCAGACGGCGGAACAGTAATACAAATTCAAGACTCTGGCTTTCAAGTAGAAACTGGTAATGAATACCCAGAAATTCCAGGAGGGGAACATTACTATTATATCTATGGTAATAATCAAAAGACCTTAGAGAACTTATCAGAAATTCCTACGGGCGCGGTTTGGTCAATAAGAGGATATAAAAGAAATGCTTTGCAGTCTATTCAAGAATATGACACAGCGGAAACAGATTTTATTCACGAACAATTGGGTGGAGAACCAATTCCAGACTCGATATATAGAAAGTCTCCTTGGCTGGGTAGATATAAAATTTTTGATATATCAAACTTTGACAGTTCGTCAACTCAAAAAAAAGTAACTCTAAGGCAAAAGTCTTCAAAGGGTTTAGGTTTAGGAGACATACAAGTCATTATTGATGTTGGCGGATCTTTTGATCAAACCAAGTTTCAATATAAATATAACACACCCAACGCAAGCTGGTTAAAAAGTTTTAGGCTGGGCGGAGATAGAGAAAACGGAGGTTGGCTTAAGCAAATTTCTCAGAATGTATTTTTAGTTCATGAACCAATAGGTTCTCCCAACGTAACTTTAACTCCTAAATATTTTTTAGAAAGAGTAGATTTAGATTCTGATATTTATCATGTTTCTTCAGCAGATGCATCAGCGCTTCCAGGTTCAATTGTACTTGGACAATCTTCTTTTGATGTATCTGCAATTGGCTCAGGTAAATATATTAGAATTTCAAATAGAGAAATATCTGCAAATGATTTATCTGGATTTACTCCTGACACATACAGTGCTCAAAGCTCAATTCAAAATTTTGAAAACGATATGGTTGCTAATATAAACAGCTTTAAAAATGTGGGTCGAATGCAGTATAGAATTGTATCTATCGATGAAGTTGATCCTGGAAAATATAAAATTAAAGCTTCAGAATATAGCAGAGATAAATTTGATCTAATAGAAAAAGATCTAGCTATACAAAAACCAGTATTTCCTATCCCTCCACAAGTTTCCATGGAAGCGCCAGTGGCTCCAGAGATAGTGGAAATAGTGGACCTAACACAAAGTACATAATATGGCATCTTCAGGAATATTTATTAAGTTTAGAATTTTTAGTTTAACTGATTCTTATTTTGCCGTGGGGTCTTCTTCTAGGGGTTCATTTAATAAAAATTTAGGAACGGGAAGAGAACTTTTGGCAGGTAGATCTAGCGCTAATATAGATAACGGCATAGAAGTTTATGCATCTATAGACTTGGGTGGTACTTTTGGTAATTTTAATGTCAGACTGTATGCTGAAAATGAATTAGGTATTAGGTCAGCGTATGATGAAAAAGTAACTCAAATTATGGGTAACGATCTTGGGGATAATACCTTCTCTTTTGCGGAAGTTTTTGCCGAAGATTCAGAAGTTATATCAAGATCTATGTCTGGCACAATGTTTACTGCAGGAAACACTGTGGATCTTAGTTTAAATTTTGCTGGTAACGCTCCTACAATTAGTTGGTCTTTATTTGCTCCTCCAGGACACCCATCGGAGGGCGAGGCTATTAGCTCTAACACTCCTTTTGATAGATTATTGCGGGGTTTTGATTTATGTATATATAGAGAAACTTCTGCTGGTGTTTTTACAAAAGTAGATTCTGTTGCTGAACAAAAAATAATACAAGACGCATTTCCTCAATGGGATTATGATAACGGCAAATGGTGGATAGGCTTTGTATTTGAGATAGATTTTTCAGAAACAATATTTAGAGCGCTTTCTGGTTCGTTTAATAATAGAAAAATAAAATTAGAGCTTACAGCTAGAACTTTAACTTTCGCTGCCGATACAGTAGAAAAAACATGTACATTAAATTTAATTTTAGAAAACGAAAAAACTAAATTACTTTCTCAATTTATTAATACTATTAAAAATGACTTTCATTTCTCTTTTGAGGCTGATGATATAGATTTTAAGAGAGTATTATTAAAGCAATATATTAAGAATGGATTAAGTTCTAGTTGGAGTCTTGCGTCTAAGAAAGAAGTGGCTAATTTATCTTCTGCAGAGAAGAAATCAGCATCTATAGTAGTGCCACAAAAGTGGTCTAATGGACGCTCTGGTTCAGAATATAGAAATCAATATCAATATGTAATTGAAGTACATGATGCGTTTGGGTTATCTGCAGTTTATTGCCCTAAATCTACTGGATTAGTAGAAATAGCTGAAAATTATAGCGTAACTGACACTACGGGTAAAATTTTTGAGTCTACTGTAAAGATAGATAATATTGCAGTAACTCCTGTTCAAAATAAATTTAATGTTTCGTGGGCTCTTACAGACTTAAATGGTAATTCTATAGTATTTAAAGAAGACGAGCTAGATCAGATAGCAGTTATACAGGGTATTGTTGGGTACTTTTATGATGCGTCTGGAACTCATGTGGTCGACGCGTTTAAAATAACCAACGATAGTAGGTTTAACTCAATTGTAAATAAAAATGACTTAAGATTAATAGATCTAAAACAAGAAACATTTAAAACTATTATAGATAATATAACTTTTGAAGAAAATGCTGTAATACAAACTGGACTCAATGGAGGTAACGCTACCGAAGCTAATAGAACTTTAAATTTTAGATTAGCAATTCTTGACGCTGCTGGACAAGTTATTGATGAAGACACGGCTTCTGGGACTAATGCTAAGCCAGTAATTAAAAGAGACGGTACTGGCGGACAGGAATTTAGTTTTGATGTGTTTGATACTATTGGGTCTGTTAAGTTCAATTTAGAATTTAATGAAGAAATTAGCCATATAGAAATTTATAGAAGACCACAACTAAAACCAACATCAACAAAAACTTATGGACAAAAATCTCCTAGTGGAACTGGAGAAGGAGATTATTCTTTAACAGAAGATACGGTAAAAGCTGCCCAATATAATGCTGACCCAGCTACAATAGATTTTGGTGAAGACGCTGGAACAAAAAACAGATCTACTGGCGCCGGATTTAATTTTAAAGAAGCAAAATATTTAGTAAAGACGCAAACGACTGAAGGAGCAAACTCTTTGTCTATTAATGATGACAATCAGTCAACATTGTTTGATGAAAATGTACCTTTGCTTAGAACCTCAGATGCTTCTGGTAAAAAAGTATTAGAAAACTTTACTGAATATGATTATATATTGGTACCTTACGATGACTTTGGTCCTGGAGATAATTTTATTGTAAATCAAGTAAAAGTTGCGAGTTATAAATTATTCAGCAGAAACGACAGAGGTTTTGTTGGCGCTTTAGATACTAGTGCGCCTTCTGCTCCAGCAAGCGGAGGAGTAAAAACATCATTTAAAAACTGGTTTTTAGAATGGGATACTCCAGCTGACGGAGAAAAGTCAATAGAGTATAAAGTTACTATGGTTAGAGATCATAGAACTGCGCAGGATATTGACTCTGGTTCTAACATTTCTTTTACTAAAGCTGCTACCAATAAAGATTATGTAAAATGGAGTCGAGATGTTACTGGAACAGCAGTAAACGATCTTCATATGGCCACTATTTTTAGGGCTGACGGAACAAGGGCTGAAATATCGGTAGTAGAAAATACAACAGATTCTATTTATTTAGATAGAAGGATCACAAATATAACTAATACTTCAGGAGTGTTAACTTTAAATGGATTTAATTCTTCTTCACCAGCATCTCCATCAAGCCCTACTAATTATGTTACAGTAGAGCAATTTATGTGTTCTACTACTTCTCTTCAAATCGAAGGAGAAACAAATCAAACGGGATATTTCTTTATTGAAGCTATAGATAAAGCTGGAAATCGTAGTGGGTTTTTAGAATTAGATGCTGGATATACTTTAGGACAAACTAAAGTTACAGATATAGCAAGTTTTGAACAAGACATCACTGGAAAACTGCCAGGGGCTGTAGCTCTTGTGCCAAGTGATCCTTTTTCTGTATCTGGATCTGATTTATCTTGGAGTAATCATTTTATATATAAAGATGGAGAGGCGCATTATATTCCTGCAGGCTCTATTAGTCTAACAAAAGAATTATTTGTGGGAACTGATATTCCTTCTTCGGTGGTAAGCGGCCATGATGAGTGGGCTAACGCAAATGCTAATAGATTTATAAAATATATATATTGGAATAAAGATGGTGGATATGATTCTGCTAATCAAGAATTTAAAAAAGCTGTAGACGCAACTGATGAAGCTGCATGGAAGAAGCTAAATGACGTTGATCAGAATATTACATTTCAAACTCAGGGATATTATTCTTTTTCAATGTTTAATCCTTCAAGCGCTGCATATAATATAAGTGATCTTGGAAATAGTTCTTTGTATAATGGATCTGGATTGACTCATGAAGATTATTTTGGATCTAATCCTGTAAAAAAAGATTTAGATCTAGAAGTTTTTAACGATAATACTTGGAAAAGCCATAAAAAATACGGCGCAGGAACAGCTGTATCTACTGACCCTGTAAACGTTGGAATAAGAAAACATTATGGTATACATATGCCTTTGGAGGCCGCAGGAGAAATGAATTCTCATGGAGAAAGAACTTCTCTTGTTGGGGCAAATTCTAAAGACTCTTCGGGAAATCCTCAGTCTGGATCTATAGTAATTGCTAGAGTCAATAAAATAGGAACTTCGTATTCTGTGTCATCTGCGTGGCACGCCTTCGCTAATGCGGTAATTGGCTCTGCGATGATAGACGAAGCTTCTATAAAAAGCGCTCATGTCAACGACCTTACGGCCGACACAATTACAGGAGGAACAATACAGGGTCATGAAATTATTTTAGGACAAAAAGCAGAAACCGCAGTTCAGCACTCTAATACAATCTCAGGAAATTCTCCAGGTGCTAACGAAAATAAATTTAGTAAATACGGAATAATTAAAAGTGAAAACTATGGCGGTATATATGGAGGATATCCTGGTTTTTGGATAAACGGAGACGGAACATTTTCTTTTTCTACTACATCTGGTAGTTCTTTAAGTTTTCAAAACGACGAACTAGTTCTTAGGGGCAGGTTAGTACAGCCGTCTGGAAAGGCTGTAGCGAGTGTTGATGTTAGATCTGACGTAGATACTGTAGTATTTAATGAAATACAGGTTGAGGGGCATCCAGAGAGCTCTTTGATAGAATCTCCGTCTTCAGAGATAGTAACTATATTCGTAGACATTGATAACGCCGTTTTTAGTGACGGAACACCTCTAACTAACGCAAACTTTAGAGTAAAAGTATATCCAGAAGATAAA